>Ga0209542_10000320_pt1 | contig 121204 bp, 100 predicted proteins | sample RifCSPhighO2_01_FD_184028 | JGI IMG/M metagenome (GOLD analysis project Ga0209542, IMG submission 184028) | Soil microbial communities from Rifle, Colorado - Rifle CSP2_plank highO2_0.1 (SPAdes) (version 2) | ecosystem: Environmental > Terrestrial > Deep subsurface > Rock core/Sediment ...
AAAACTTTTAACTTGGCCGGTATTAGGGTTTCTGGCTGCTGGCTGCTGGTTTCTTGTTAAGACAAAAAACAAAATGGGTTATGTTTTATTTCTATGGGGATTTATCCCGCTTCTTATAGAAATGGCTTTTCTTAAAACTTTTACAGCAAGATATCTCTTATCCTCAATTCCTCCCCTATTAATTTTTTCTGGGTTTGGGATAAATGAAATTTTGAATAGGATAAAAATTAGTAGTTTATACAAGGTGCTCTTAGGATTAATTATTGTATTACCATTGGCTTTAAATTTTGATTATCAGCTTTTATTTTCACCTCCTCCAAAAGAGCTACCCCGGGAAGAGCGAAAAGGGTATTTTGAAGATTGGACTGCTGGATATGGATTTAAAGAAATTGCCAGCTTTCTTGTGGAACAAAATGAAAAACAAAAAGTCGTTGTTGGGACAGAAGGATCTTTTGGTACTTTGCCGGACGGACTCCAGATATATTTAGATAAATCTGGTATTGCAATTGTGGGTTCACAGGCTACTATTTCTGCTCAGGTTAGAAATTCTGCCAAAGATAATTTAACTTTTTTTGTAGGTAATAGAAGGAGTTTGGATGGAAAAGTAATAGACATTAAGCTTATTAAGGAATATCCAAAGGCTATTCCTTTGGATGGAACTCCCGGTGATGCCACTGTTTTATATCAGGTTTTCCCATGAAAAAAATAATTTTGATTTTGTTTTTAATAACTATACCTTCACTTCTACCATATTTTAATTCCAGATTTTTTTATACGCAGGATTATATTTTTATAGCAAGGTTACATCAGATCACAACCGCATTATCTGATGGACAATTTCCCGTGAGATGGGCTACTGATTTAAGGTTTGGGGAGCCGATTTTTAATTTTTATGCCTCACTCCCCTTCTATATAGGATTTGTTATTAAATCCTTAGGGTTTAGTTACATTTGGACAGCCAAGATTTTGTTTATGTTATCAAGCTTGCTATCAGCTTTTACCATGTTTGTTTTCGTGAGGAAATTATTTTCTGAAAAAGCTGCTTACTTTTCAGCAGCCATTTATATTTGGGCGCCGTATCGGGCAGTAGATATGTATGTAAGAGGAGCTATAGCAGAGGCCTGGGCTTTTGTTTTTTTCCCTGTCATTTTTTATACCTCCTTATTAGTAGCAGAAAAGAGGAGCCATAGAAATATTGCATTACTAGGTTTATCAATTTCTGGTTTATTCTTGACTCACAATGTAACTTCCTTAATGTTTATGCCATTTGTAGGACTTTGGTGGTTATATTTAAGCTTGCAAAAAAGGAACTGGAAATTAATTTTAATATTCATAAGCTCTTTTATTTTAGGAGTTGGTATTGCTTCTTTTTTTCTTTTGCCTGCTCTAGTTGAGAGACAGTTTATTCAAACAAAATATTTAATAGTTGGATACTTTGATTTTAGAGCGCATTTTGTAGCTTTAAAGCAATTATTTTCTACTTTTTGGGGGTATGGCTCATCTCTTTGGGGATTAGATGATGGTTTATCCTTTCAAATCGGACTGGTAAATTGGATTATTTTATCCTTTGCAGTTATATTAGGGTTTGTAAATAGAAATAACAAGAAACTCTTAGGTTTAACTGCCTTTTTGGGATTTAGTTTTTTATTATCTTTATTTTTTCAACATAATAAATCAGCATTTATTTGGGAAGCTTTTCCTTCTATGGCTTTCATACAATTTCCCTGGAGATTTTTATCAATTTCTGTTTTTATAGTGGCTATTGTAGGAGGATTTGTAATTAAGAATATTAAATATAAATCTAGAATTTTATATTTTGTTTTACTCTTTTCTGTAATAACTTTTAGCTTTTCGTATTTTAAGCCGAAAGAGTATGTTGATGATTCTTTTTTTGATAAATTCATAAATATAGAAACAATGAGAGAAGGAGTTGATTTAACAAAAGATTATCTGCCTGTTTGGGTTGCTACAATTGACGGAGAAGTTTTCAACGACTTTAAAACTGAAACAGGGGAGATAACAACAAACGATTTTAAAAGGACTTCTGATAAATTTTCAGGTAATATAGTTGTGAAATCAAAAGCAAGTATTTTAGCCCCAATTACTTATTTTCCCGGATGGCAAGTTTGGGCAAATGAAAGGATAGTTTCCCAGGATAGCCCTTCAAATATGGGACTGATCAAATTTGAACTGCCTCCTGGATCTTATAAAATAGATGTGAAATTAATGAATACTCCTGTTAGAGATTTAGGAAATATTTTGTCACTTATATCTATTAGTTTGGTCGGAATACTGCTTTTATGAGAGAATTTATAAGAAGTCATAAGCATTTCTGTTTAGGTCTGATTTTAACTTTAATTCTCCTCTGGCCTCTTTTTACAGCCCCATATTTTACTCATCACGATGATGTTCAAACAATTCGCCTTTATGAAATGGATAAATGTATTAAAGATGGTCAAATCCCCTGTCGTTGGGTACCTGATTTAGGTGGTGTTTATGGATATCCGCTTTTTAATTATTATGCTCCACTGCCATATTATTTTGGAGAAGTATTTTATCTATTAACGCACAGCTTACTTATTTCAGCAAAAATAATGTTCGGATTTTCCTTTGTTGGATCTTATGTATTAATGTATCTTTTTGCCAAAAAGTTTTGGGGAAAAATAGGAGGAAGCCTAGCTGCTATTTTTTATATTCTTGCTCCATATCACGCTTTGGACTTCTATGTTAGAGGAGCAATGGGGGAGTTATGGGGGTTAATGTTTTTTCCCGGTATTCTTTGGGCATTTACTAAATTAGAAGAAAAAGTAAATCTTGGAAATTTGTTGCTTCTAGCAAGTTTTATATTTGGACTTATTATTTCTCACAATCTTTCTGCGATGATTTTTTTGCCCACAGCCTTAATATTTTGCATTTTACTTTTCTTTAAAAGAAAACAGCAAAAATTTTTATGGTTTAGTTTAATATCCTTGTTGTTTGGATTCATTTTATCCTCATTTTATTTCTTGCCGGTAGTTTTTGAGAAAAATTTAGTTCATGTTGAAACAACAACATACGGCTATTTTCACTATACGGAGCATTTTAAGGGTCTTAGAAAAATACTAATAGAAAGATTTTGGGGATATGGAGCATCTATTAGAGAAGTGCCAGGAGGGGAGAGGGATGGATTATCTTTTCAAATTGGATGGATTCACCTTTTGGGTTGGGTAATTGGACTTATTGTCGCATGGAAATTGTGGAAGAAAAATCGCTTCTGTTCCATAACAATTTTAGTTTCATCAATATTTGTATTGCTTGCAATTTTTATGATACATCCGCGTTCTCAATTTATTTGGGATTCCATAGAGCCCCTAATGTATTTGCAGTTTCCTTGGAGATTTTTAATGATTGTTATCATATACATTTCATTTATCGCAGGAAGCTTTGTACTAATTATTCCGGGGAAATTGCAGGAAAAAGTTTGGATTGGTTTTGCTCTTTTGGTAATCCTTGCAAATTTTTCTTATTTTAAACCGGAAAAATTTATTCAGATAATGGACAGTGAACTTTTAGTTGGTAAAAATTGGGATCGTGTTATAAAGCGATCTATATTTGATTATTTGCCAATATATGCAAAAGCTCCTCCAGCGGAATTAGCCATTCAAAGATATGAAATTTTAACAGGAGATAGTGAAATTAAGGATTTTAAAGAAGGAACTGATTGGATAAGTTTTAAAACAAATACGAAGACACATACAATAATTAGGTTATCTCAATATTATTTTCCTAACTGGAAAATATTTGTAGATGGTAAAGAAATAAATATTGATTATAAAAATAACAATCTAGGGTTAATAACTTTTATCCTAGGAATAGGAAATCATGAGGTTTATGGAAAACTTTATAATACTCAAATTCGTTCAATATCAAATGTTTTGACTCTTTTTGGATTTTTCATTTGGGTGGTTTCATTTTTAATTAGCTCCAAGAAAATAAGAAAATGGATAGCATATTATAGAAAAAGAGTTAATTAAATTATGGAAATGCTTTCATTAAAGAAAAAGATTGCAAAAGGTTTTTTAAGTTTAACTTTTAGAAAAGCAATACTTCTGGCGATTAATTACCTAACTATAAATATTATTTTGGCAAGGATTCTGCCTGTTTCTACAATTGGTGTTTTTAATATTGCCAATTCTGTTTTAGCTTTTTTTACATTTTTTTCAGATATAGGTTTGGCTGCAGCTTTAATTCAAAAAAAAGAAATAAAGCAGGAGGATATAAAAACAACATTCACTATTCAGGAAATTCTAGCATTTTTAATTAGCATAACTATTTGGTTTAGCGCTCCTGCTTTGGCTTCATTTTATAACTTAGATGTTTTAGGGATGTATCTTATTAGATCTTTAGCAGTTAGCTTTTTCCTAGTTTCTTTAAAAGTAGTGCCATCTGTGCTTTTGGAAAGAGATCTTAAATTTCAACCATTAGTTTTTGTGGAAATTTTAGAAACTTTGATATTTAATGGAGCTTTAATTTTTTTAACATTTGCTCAATTTTCAACAGCCGCATTTTCCTGGGCAGTGATTTTAAGAAGTGTAACTGGAGTTTTAGCTATATATATAGTAGCTCCATGGAAAATATCAATAGGGGTTTCAACCGGCTCTTTAAAATCTCTTTTATCATTTGGTATCCCTTTTCAAATGAATTCAATATTAGCTCTACTTAAAGACAGATTAGTACCACTTGTAATTGCTAAAATGGTTGGTGCAGTTGGAGTAGGGTATATTACTTGGGCACAAAGCTTAGCTTTTCTTTCTCTTGAAGTAATGAACATTATGATTAGAGTAACTTTCCCCGCTTACTCAAGATTGCAGGATGATAAAGAGAGTCTGAAAACAACCTTAGAAGATTCTGTATTTGTTACAGGAGTTGTACTATATCCAATGTTGTTTGGCTTAAATGCTATTGCTCCAGGTCTTATTGCCCATGTTGTTTCCCCAAAATGGCAGCCCGCCCTGCCTTTAATATTTCTATTTTCTGTTGGTGCTTTTTGGGCAACGCTCTCTTCCCCATTTACAAACTTTTTAAACGCTATTGGTAAAATTAATACAACTTTAAAATTAATGGTTATGTGGACATCGTTGGAGTGGATTTTAACTCCAATACTGACAATCTATTTCGGCTTCATAGGAGTTGGTATTGCATCAGCGATAATTTCCGTAACTTCCCTTATTCCCTTGTTTATTATTAAAAAAATGATCAAGATAGAAATAATTAAAAACATTTGGCAGCCGATTTTAGCTTCTTCCATAATGGGTTTATTTGCATTTATTTCAGGAAGAATATTTATTACCAACTATTTAACATTTTTGGAAGTGGTGATTATATCTGCAGTAGTTTATTTGTGTTTAATTTTTCTTTTAGCTAAACAGCGCATTGTTAGGTACTATCAAAGTTTTAAGAATGCTTAAATTTTTAGCTGGAATTATTTTTTTTATCCTAACTTTATTTTTACCTTCTATCTCATTTGCTACTACTAATTCTTATGTATCGGTAGTAAACCCAATAAGAGGTAATGATTTTTGGGATTTAAGAGATCAGAAAATAGAAACAGCTGTTTTTGGAGAAATGGATCTTTTAAAAAAGTATAACTTACCCGCCACATGGCTTTTAAGATTTGATGCCTTAAGAGATAAGAGGATTACAGAAAAACTGATTAAGTCTACTGATGAAAAGGGATTATTTTTAGAAGTTACACCAACTTGGACAACGGATGCAAAAGTTGATTATCACAAATCAGACAGCTGGCATAGCGCAGGTAGTGCTTTTTTAACAGGTTATGAAATAGGGGACAGAGAAAAGTTAATTGATAGTTCTTTTGAAAAATTTAAAAGTGTCTTTGGATACTTTCCAACGTCAGTTGGTGCTTGGTGGATTGATAGCTATTCATTAGCTTACATGCAGTCAAAATATAAAATAAAGGGTGCATTAATTGTTTCAGATCAATATTCAACAGATAACTATCAGATTTGGGGACAATATTTTTCTACACCATATTATCCTTCTAAAAATAATGCTCTTCACCCTGCTTCAAGTTTAGAAAATAAGCTGGATTTGGTTATGATGCAGTGGGCTCCAAGAGATCCTGTAAATTCATATGGAAATGGAGTAGAGGAGAGTACGTTTTCTGTTCAGCCCAATGACTACATTGATTATCATGACTTAAATGTCAAATATTTTTCCTCGTTAGTTGATCTGTACAGTAATCAAAAATTTAATCAATTTTCTCATTTGGTAGTCGGTTTGGAAAATTCATATTCCTGGAATAAATATGAATCAGAATATGATAAGCAATTATCTGTTCTTTTAGAGAAAATGAAATCTAATCAGCTAAAGATTATAACTCTAAAGAATTTCTCCGACTTTTATAAATCCAACTTTACAGAATTATCTCCGACCCATCTTATTATTTCTGATGATCCACTTGGATCCTTGAAAAAAACAATTTGGTTTATGAATCCTTATTACAGAGTAGGATATTTTGTAAATAATGATGGAAGTGTGTTCAGAGACATAAGGCAATATATTGATGGGGAAGAGGAATTATGTTTACAAAAAAGATGCGACAGTGTTAATTTTGCTACATCTGCCACTAGAGTTTTGGATGATGTAAGTTTCGGTCATAAATGGATAATAGATCCTGGAAAAGTAAGTGATTTTAATGTAGAGAAAAAAGGTGAGAATTTTATACTTACTTATAAAAATGAAGCTGGGAATTTACGAACAATAGAATTTTTACCAAGGGATATTAGTATTGATGGTAAAGTTTATTCCATTGACGGAATAATATTGGAGGCAACTAAGCAAGACCTAGAAAAAATAGGTGATAACTCCCCCTCACCGGTAGGTTTTTTTAAATGGTCATTTCCTTCTGTGTTTTTTAAAATTGTAAAATTCTTAGGATTCTTAATTCTTGGGTGTTTAATACCGGGAGTATTTTTAATAAGCCGGATAAAAGATTTTCCACTAATGCAAAAATTATCCCTGGGTTTAGTTTTAGGATTTGTACTAATAACTTTTACATTTTTTCTACTAAATTTATTGCATTTCAAACAAGGAGTATATATTTATCTGTTTTTGAATCTTTTAGTATTAGTTAAATTTAGAAAAGAATTATCAAAAGATTTTGCTATTAAATCTAGGAATAAATTTGAGATTTTATTAACTGTTTTAATCGGGGCGGGTACATTATTTCAGCAAATGCCGACTTTTAAAAACGGTTTAAGCTTTCCATATGGTCTCGGTTTTTGGGGGCCGAATACCCATGATGGAATTTGGCATATAAGTTTAATAAATCAGATTATGGATAAAGTTCCCCCTCAAAATCCGATTTTTGCCGGGATGGAATTAAAAAATTATCATTATTTTTATGATTTATTAATAGCATTAACTAGCTTTATAACAAACATACCAGTATTAGATTTAGTTTTCAGATTTTATCCAATCATTTTTTCATTAATACTAGGAATAAGTTCTTATTATTTAATCAAATTAATAACTACATCTTCGAAAGCGATTTTATTTTCGATATATCTCGTATATTTTGCAGGTAGTTTCGGTTGGATTGTGGAATATATAAAGCAAGGACACTTGGGCGGGGAATCAGCCTTTTGGGCGAATCAATCTATTTCTTTTAATCTAAATCCTCCTTTTGCTATTTCACTTTTGATAGTCATAGCTATACTTCAACTTTTATTTAAGCTAAGAACTAAAACTTCAATTTTTAGTTTAATAATTCTTTCTGGAACCTTAATTTCTTTTAAAGCTTATGGAGCAGTAATAATTCTTTTAACTCTTTTTTTGATATGTGTATTAAAAAAAGAAGGAAAATATTTATTGGTATTTTTAGGTAGCTTAGTAATTTCTCTTTTGCTCTTTGTCTCTAATTTTACAATTGGTCAAAGCCTAATTATATTTTCTCCTTTTTGGTTTATACATTCAATGATTGATTCTCCTGATAGAGTTGGTTGGACAAGACTTACTTTAGCTAGAATTGTGGGGCTAGAAACTGGCAATTGGTTTAAATTTATATCATCTGAGGCAATAAGTCTTACACTATTTATAGTAGGAAACTTAGGTACAAGATTTTTTTCTCTTTTTTCTCTAGTTAAAATTAAAGAAATTTTTAAAGATACTTTTAAACTAACTCTTTTTACTGTATCTGCTTTATCTCTTTTAATTCCGATCATAGTTATTCAGGCAGGTAATCCATGGAATACGATTCAATTTATCTATTATTTCTTATACATTTCTGCTTTGATTGGAGGAATAATTTTGGCCAGGATACCTCTTTTCCTATCTATTGTTTTTCTTATAATTACTCCTATAAATTCCTGGGCTACTGCCAATTCTTATTTAAGTTATCAGCCTCATGCAAGAATTAGTTTAAAAGAGGTCGCAGGGTTAAATTTTCTAGCCTCACAAGATAGCGGGGTAACTCTAACTTACCCATATGACGGTAAATTAAAAACAAGACTTTCGGAACCTTGGCCAATTCTTGCTTATGATAGCACCGCTTATGTTTCAGCTTTGGGTAAAAAACCTGTCTTTTTAGAAGATGAATCTCAAAATCATATTCTTTTGGGAGACTTTAAAAAAAGATTAGTAGCATCTAAAGATTTTTTTACTGTTGCTAATGAATCATCAAATATCTTTCTTGTAAAAAATAACATTAAATATATCTATCTTCCGAAAATATATAAGTTATCTTTGGATTCTGATAAGCTGAGGATAAAGCTTATATTTGAAAATGAGGAAGTATTAATATATATGGTAAAAACATGAAAAAATATCTAATTATCTTAATTCTTCTGATAGGTTTTATTCTCAGAGTCTGGAATATAAACAATAATCCACCTGCTTTATATGGAGATGAACTTACAATCGTTTACGATGCATATTCTATTTTAAAAATAGGTCATGATCAGACAGGAGAGTTTCTACCATTAACCTTTTCGATGGGTGCTGGTAGACCAGCAGTTTATGTTTATGCATCTATCCCGTTTGTAGCTTTATTTGGGCCAACTGCAATAGGTGTTAGAGCTTTATCTATTCTTTCAGGATTAGGTATTATATTTCTTTTGTATTTACTTGGGAAAAAATTGTTTAATGAAAAAATTGGACTTGCAGTAGCAATTATTGCTGCTTTTTCTCCTTGGGATATTTCCTTAAGCAGAGGAGGATTTGAAGCGCATTTTGGTCTTCTCCTTTCGCTTTTAGGGATCTATTTTTTCACTAAAGCAAAAGAAAGATCAGTACTTTATATTTTTTCTGCAATATGTTTTGGCTTAACTTGGCATACGTATCCTACATATAAAGTAAGTTTAATCTTATTCCTTCCACTATTGGTTTGGTTTATTGGCAAAGATATTGTAGCTTCAGGAAGGAGAAACTTTTTCATTGGTTTAGCAATTGTAATTATTTTTGGCGGGTTGGCGCTAACGCAGACTTTTACGGGTGGATCTGAAACAAGATTTTCAGGTATTAATATTCTTTCACAATCAAATTTAAAAAGCGCCATAGAACAAAAAATAAATTTTGAAAGGCAAATTACTAATTTACCTGCATTTATAGTTCCATATTTTTATAACAAACCAGTTGAGTATGGAAAGATATTTATTGAAAATTTCTTGCAGAATTTTTCTTCAGATTTTCTATTCATTCATGGTGATAGAAACCCCAGACACAATATGGCAACAATAGGAGAGCTTTATCTTGTAGATGCAATTTTTATATTGATTGGGTTATTAGCATTCGGACAAAAGGCAAAAAAGACTATCTTATTTCTTTTATTCTGGATTTTTCTTGCACCTATGCCAACAGCCATGGTTGATTTGCCTCATGCGCTTAGAAGCTCATTTATGCTGCCTCCCCTTCTACTTTTATCTGCTTTGGGCTTGACAGAAGTTCTAAATTATAAGAATAAAATTTTAATGATTTTTTTACTAATTATTTTTACACTTCAACTCTTATTCTTTACTCAAAAGCTCTATTCGCTTGCGCCTAATGAGTATTCAAATTTTTGGTCTTCTCCAGCCAAATTAAGTTCATTATATGCTTTGGAAAATAAGAATAAATATAACTATGTAATTTTATCTGACCAGATAGATAATTTAGAATTTGCATATCCGGTCTATGCTAAGATAGATCCAAATTTTGTGATTGATCAGAATAAAAACAAAACTAATTTAGGAAAATATCAATTTAAGAAATTTGATAATATTTATCAGGGATATATACCAGACGGGGAAATTGAGAATTTTATGAATTCTTTAGACGGTTCAGTTTTATTTATTGGTTCAGAAAATCAGGCCAAAACTCTTCATAATTTTGAAACAGTAAAGCAGCAAGATAAAACAACAGCCTTTATTGTTAGTAAAAAGAAATAATTATGTTTAAAATTTTTATACTCGCTATATTAATAAGACTTTTGATAATGCCTTTTTATTTTCACCCAGACATAAAGACTACTTTTTTTCAAACCTCATTTCTTAAACAAGGAGTTTTTAATATCTATAGCTATATGGAACAAAATAAAGCTAGTTTGCCTTTTAAAGAAGATTTTACCTATTTTCCTTTAACATACTTTTTCCTAGGAGGTTATCAAATTCTTATCGCTCCCCTATTGGGTACTAATTTTAATACCTGGTTATTCGATGCTTCTGCTTATGCCCCAGTTCAGGTTGGTGTATTTAGATACATGTTGTTATTAAAAATTCCATATTTAATTTTTGATCTTTCTTTGGCATATATACTTACATTATTTTTTATCAAGATTGAAGATAAGAAAAGGATTTTGATTGCTTGGCTGTTTAATCCTATTTGGCTGATTTTGATATATGTTTATAGCAATTTGGATATAATTCCGGCTTTTATCTCTTTGTGCAGCCTTCTTTTATTTATAAAAGATAAAAAAATATTTTCTTCTATTCTAATCGGAATTGCAGCAGGATTTAAAGCCTATCCACTGATATTCCTGCCGTTTATGGCCTTATACGCAAGGAATTTTAAACAATCAATTATTATATTTCTTTCAGGCTTAATAACTTTTATTGCAGTAATATTGCCTTTTTGGTCTGAAAGTTTTAAGAATCAGGCTTTAGTTTCCGGTTTAACAACACGTATTTTTCTTTCAAGTATAAGTATAGGATTTGGACAGATATTGCCTTTAGTCTTGATATCTTTTTCAGCAATCTTCTTTTATTTATTAACAACAAAGATGAGAGAAAAAAAGGATTTAACAAAAGTTATTTTGGCAGAACTTTTGCTTTTATTTTCATTTATTCATTTCCATATTTCCTGGTTGCTTTGGGTTGGTCCATTAATTACGCTACTTCTTTTAAAGAAATCAATTCATTCAATACTGCTTACTATTACAGTTATAGCTTTTATTATTCCGCTAATGTATCAAGATCAAGCAATGACTTTTGGATTACTCAGGGCAATTAGTCCTCTTTATAATTTACTCCCAATGCCGTTTACCATAATACAGCATTTTTATGATCCGTACATGGTTCAAAGTGCATTGCAAAGTATTTTGGTAGGTGGGAGTTTAGTGCTAATTTGGAATATGTTCAAAAATAAGGAAATATAATTATGAAAACTATGATTTTAACCACGATCTTAATAATTTTTATGGTTACTATGGCTCCAGCAGTTTTAGTTTTAGGGATAAGAAATACACCAGATAGATATCAACCTTCCTTGGATAGGGTTCAGCAAATTTATGAGAACGTAACTCTTTCTCAAACCTTTATTTCAACAGATGAGAATCTTTCCATGATTGGTTTCAGTATTAAAAATCCTAATCTTGAAAATAAAAAAGATATCTCACTTTCTATAAATGATTCAAATAATAATTTTTTAGCAGTTAGTATTTTGAATGGTAAATCTATCCCTGACGGAGATTTTGTGAAATTTAAATTTCTCCCAATAAAAGATTCAAAAGATAAATTGCTCACATTCACTCTTTCTGCTCCTTCGTCTAGTAAATTAGATTCTCTTGAAGTGTTTTTAACAAAGCAGGAAGTTTTTGGTGTTTCTGATCTTAAAATTGTACCAATTCAAATTGATCAAGAAGAAGCGAGTATGAGTGTTTCCTTTGTCCCTTTTTATCGAGTTAGTTCACCGATTGCTCAAATTTTAGAAATTTATTTTGATTGGGGAATGAGATTTTTTGCGGACAGAGCATTTGCCATAAGTTATATTTTACTTATTACATTAACAATTATTTTACTTGCCAAATTTCCACTAAATCGTTTGAAAAAATAGATTGTAAATTTGTCTTTCCTAAATCTACTTTGGGCCTAATTTCAATTGGGAAATATAAATAATCTACACTTATTTTTTTAAGATGCTCTGTAAATAATTCAGGGTTATCCTGATTAAAAATCTCTTCTTGAATTTTAAGTCTTTGTTTTAAATCATACCCCATGATATCTACTTGTTCTGTGTCTGCAAGATAGGTTCTTCTATTTGAAAGAGCTGTCACATATCCTGTATCTGACCAGTCCCATATTTGTGGTACGGAGGATTTCAGATTTAAATATTGGTTATATGGTGCTGTTAAAATAACGCTATTTTGATTAGTATTTTCCTTAAGAAATTTTAGAGCAGAGAGTTCGCTAGATTCTATTTTTGCGAAAGGTGACCTGCTATAGAAGCTATTAATTAGAGAAATTTGAGTAGGAATCATTAAAGCTATAATAATGCCATGTATAAAAATATTTAACGATCGTAGCTTTATTTTTTTAGACAATTCATTAATTGTGATGGCTGAAAGAATTCCAAAAAGGAGTAAGAAATATTGAAAAAATTGAATAGAATTTGATGCTACCCCTTTTTGCAAAAAGAGCATTGGTAGTATAAATGAAACAAACATTATAAAAGTTATTAATAAGTTAAGTTTATTATTGTAAGAATCTCTAATAAATTTGGGTAGAGAAATGAGTCCGAAAAACCTCATGCCTAGATTTCCAAAAAAGAAGATTAAGAAAGCAGTACCTTCTAGTTGGATTACCCTTTTCCAGTTATGATCTGCAATATAGGTTTGTCTTCTAAGCTCCATATCGATCCAGTTTAATCTATCTGGGGTAACAACCATTGTTCTTATATACCACCAAGGCTCGTAAATAAGAAAAGAAGTACTGCCTGATGAGTTAGGGAAATAAAGCAGTGCTGAAACGATGCTGCTGCTTAAAAAAAGAAGGAAAATATTAAATTTTCGCTCTTTAATTATTTGCCAAATCCCTACTAATCCTAGACTAACTATAACTACAACCGCACCGTAAATTTTAAACACTACTAAGGACCCGGCTAGAAGAGTGCAAATAAAAAGAATAATTTTGTTGGTATTTTTTACATAAATTCCAAATAAGTATAAAAAAGCTAAAACAACAATAAACGCCGCAATTTGAGGCGGATTGCCTATAGAGCTTTGAATTTGGGATGCCCAAAATATGCTCTCACCAGCTATTGATTGATCTTTTAAAAAAGTTACAATATATCCAAAGCTTCCCGCAAAATAGGTAAAAATGCTGGCCCAAATTCCTGCTGAAACGCTACCTCCTAATTTTTTTCCTAAAAGATACGAGAGACTTCCGATTAAAACCGAAAACAACAAAGGAAAAAATCTGAAATATAAATCTAGTAAAGGTATTTTGAAAAAGTAGTTAAAATCTGATGGAGCAATATCGGAAAAGAAATGATAATTAACAAGTCTCTCTCCCGCATATATAGGATTTTGGAAGGGATAACCTTTTTGATACTCTTGCATTAAGGATATATGCCAAAGTCCATCATGTCCATGTGAACTCCAAAAGACTAAATCTCCGCTTAAATTTAGTCCACTAGGAGCAATAACTAACAGCTGACCAATAATGCCGATGCTAAAAATAATAAACAGCAATAAAAAATTCTTTTTTGAGGCAAAGGTAATTTCATTTTTTAATCCCTTGATAATTTTTAAGGCGAAGAGATTAATTACTAATAAGATAGGTATTAATAGGATATGTATGTGCAGTACTAATAATAAGTAGGAAAGCAATGAAAATGAGGTTAAACCCACAACAGTACCCAGACTTAAATTTTCCCAAAAGTTTAGGTTTGCTTTAGATTTTTTTAGTAAAAAGATCCCCGGAATTGTGAACATAAATAGGCTCAGCAGAAAAAAGTAAACGAAGTGGATTAAAAACTGCAGATATTGCATAATGACATTATGCCAGAAAAAGTATCTGTTGTCATAAACACCTTTAATGAAGAGCGTAATATTAAAAGAGCAATTGAATCTGTAAAATGGACTTTTGAGATTATAGTTTGCGATATGCACTCAAGTGATGAAACATCTAAAATTGCCAAGGAGTTCGGTGCGAAAGTAGTAACTTGTAAAAAATTAGATTATGTTGAGCCTGCGAGGAATTATGCTATTTCAAAGGCTGTTGGGGATTGGATATTAATACTAGATGCTGATGAAGAAATACCTACAGAATTAGCAAAAAGATTACAGGAAATTGCTCAAAACGAAACAAAAGTAAATTTTGTAGAAATACCCAGAAAAAATATAATTTTTGGTAAAGGATTAACTGCTACTGGTTGGTGGCCGGATAATCATATTAGATTCTTTAAAAAAGGGACGGTTATTTGGAAAAATGAAATTCATAGCAAGCCTGAAACTAGAGGAGTAGGATTGACGCTTGATTCTGAAGAAAAGTGGGCGATCATTCATCATAATTATCAAACAATCTTTCAATTTATAGAAAGAATGAATAGGTATACTACTGTTCAGGCTAAAGAGATGAAAAAATCAGGATATAGTTTTATATGGCAGGATCTTTTTGAAAAACCTATAAATGAATTTCTCTCAAGATATTTTGCTAATAAAGGTTATAAAGATGGATTACATGGTTTATCTTTGAGCCTGCTTCAAGCATTCTCCTTTTTAGTTTTATATTTAAAGATTTGGGATATGGAAGGATTTAAAGAGGAGAGTATAGAAATAGAAGAATTTAAAATTGAGAGTAAAAAAGTAGGAAATGTATTTAAGCATTGGGTAAATGAAAAAAATAAGCTTAAAGGGATTTTTAAAATTTTTAAAAGATGACTATATCTGTAGTAGTTATAACTAAAAATGAAGAAGATAGGATTAAAACTTGTTTAGAATCTGTAAAATGGGCTGATGAAATAGTTGTGATAGATAATGGTTCAACTGATTCTACTTTAGAGATTGTTAAAAAATATACAGAGAAGATAATCACTTTTAAAGATCAGGATTTTTCAACAATCAGAAATAAAGGAATGGAGAAAGCAATAGGGGATTGGGTTTTATATGTTGATAGCGACGAAAGAGTATTGGAGGGTTTAAAAGAAGAGATATTGAAGTTAGTGGAAACTGAAAAAACTGCATATGCAATATCCAGAAGAAATATAATATTTGGAAAGGAAGTAAATTATGGTCCTTACAAAAAAGATTGGGTAGTAAGACTTTTAAAGAAGAATAATTTTGAAACATGGTTTGGAAAAGTGCATGAACAGCCAAAATTTAAGGGAGAGCTTGGCTACACAAAAAATTCTTTACTGCACCTTACACATAGGGGGATAGATCAGATAGTTTTGAAAAGCCTGGAATGGAGTAAAATTGATGCTAAGTTAAGATTAGAAAGTGGACATCCCAGAATGTCCGGATGGAGATTTCTTAGAATTTTTATATCAGAGATTTTTAATCAAGGAGTTTTAAGGGGAGGATTTTTAAACGGCACTATCAGCATTATGGATTCCCTGCTTCAAGCATTCAGCATGTATCTAACTTATGTCAGATTATGGGAAATCCAGCAAACTAAATCTTTAGATGAAATATATAATGATATCGATAAAAAATTAATTGAAAATAATTTTAATCAATGAAAGCAGCGATTTATTCCCCGTATTTAGACACCCTAGGTGGAGGAGAGAAGTATATATTGACTATAGCAGAAGTGCTTTCTAAAAATGGATTTAATGTTAATGTGCTTTTAGATAAACACCTAGCTGGTATGGGCGGGGGATTTTTAAGAGAGACAATTTCAAAAAGATTTAATTTAGATTTGAAAGATGTAGATTTTATCCTGGGGCCAGTGGGGAAGGGCTCAGATATTTTTTCCAGAAGTTCCTTTTTGAAAAATTACAATATACTTTTTTATCTGACAGATGGAAGCATCTTCTATCCAACTGCAAAAAGAAATATATTACATATTCAATCTCCCCTAGCCGGTCAGCCCTCTAAAAATTTTTGGGGGAAAATAAAACTAAATGGTTGGGATTTGATTATTTATAACTCAAATTTTACCAAAGAAAATGCTGAGGATCATTGGCCTATTAAATCAGAAGTGATTTACCCGCCTGTGGATATAGAAAACATTAAGCCATTAAAAAAGAAGAAATATATTTTATCGGTGGGTAGGTTTTTTAGTTTCTTAAAAGACAAAAAGCAGGAATTTTTAATTGAAGCTTTTAGACAGCTATATGAAAACAAAAAAGCTGAAGAATGGAGCTTAATTTTGGTTGGATCAGCAGGAGAAGGGGATATGGAATATGTAGAGAAATTAAAAGATTTAGCAAAAGGTTTACCAGTAAACTTTTATCCAAATTTACGATATGATGAGCTTATTAGGTTATATGGGCAGTCGTGTATTTATTGGCATGCTGCTGGATTTAATGAAGAAGATCCAACTAAAATGGAACATTTTGGAATTTCTACAGTTGAAGCTATGGCAGGTGGAGTTGTGCCTGTGGTAATAGGTAAAGGGGGACAACTTGAAATTGTGAAGAAAAATGTATCAGGTTTTCTCTGGCAATCAATGGAAGGCATGAATAAATATACGGAACAGCTAATCGAAGATGAAGATTTGATGAAAAAAATATCTAAAGAAGCTATCAAAAGAGCAAGAAATTTTAGTAAAGAAAAATTTAAGCAGAGTATTTTGGATATTTGTAAATAATAAGCAAGCTTGAAAATATGAATTTATAACCGGAGCTTTGAAACTATGTTTATGAAAAATTTTTGGTTGATAGTAATATTAGGAATAGTATTAAGAATATTTTTATCATTTGCCACATTTCATCCAGACACGGTAGCTTTTGATTTGGGAGGTAAAACTGTTGCTTCAGGAAATATTTTAAATCTTTATGATTTTAGCTCCAAGGATGCTATTTTTAATTATCCTCCATTAATATATTGGTTTCACGGAATATTTCATTTATTACTCCCCTTTTCAAGTTATGGATTTGTAAAACTGCCCTACTTATTAATTGATGTATTAGTTATTTTTGTATTGTTAAAATTATTTAAAGAACAAAATAAAGCTAGATTAGCAGTGATTATTTGGACTTTTAATCCCATTAATTTATATGCTACATATATGATGGGGCAGTTTGATATTATTCCCACTTTTTTTACACTTCTGTCACTATATTTTATTTCCAAAGATAGGTTAAACTTGGCTGCTCTATCTCTGGGAGGTGGAATTGCCTTTAAACTTTACCCCATCTTTCTTGTTATTCCTCTTTTGATTTTAGGAAAAACAGTTTGGGATAAATCTAAGCTTATTATATTAGCACTTCTTCCTTATATCATATCAATTCTTCCATATATTGGGTCAGGAACTTTTAGAACAACAGCCCTCTTTGCTGCACAAAGCTCAAAAAGCCTTTATGCCTCTATTCCTATTTCAGGAGGGGAGTCGATTTTGCTTTTTCCAGGGGCATTAATAATATTTTATCTTTTAATTTGGAAAAGGAAATTCGATATGTCATCTGTTTGGAAAATATATTTAATTCCCCTTCTTTTGTTCTTTATTTTTACTCACTTTCACCCTCAATGGATAATTTGGATTACCCCTTTTATAATAATAGATTTAGTTTCAAACGGATTTAAGAATATATTACCTTTTCGAGTAATATTTTTAAGTTGGTTTATGTCACTTTTCTTTTTCGATTCCTCACTTACTATTGGAATGTTCAATCCCCTATTCCCTATCCTAAAAAATGCTTCCGATATTTGGACCATTTTTCATCTAACAGTTGACTACAATATGGGAAGGAGTATATTGCAGACAGCTCTTGCTGGTGCAATGATTTATTTAATATATGAGTATATTTATAAAAGAGAGAATGCTTAAATTTGGAGAAAAAAATCTTCGAATATTAATATTTTTTTTCCTCTTTTATATTATCTCATGGCATTTTTTTACCTTTAGAATTACAGATGTTCCCCCAGGGATTAATGGTGATGAGGCAGCAATTGGTTATAATGCCATCTTAGTTGCCCGAACAGGTCATGATCAAAGTAATAGGTTTTTACCTTTATTTGTGTCAGCCTTTGATCTTACTGATTGGAAGCAGCCGATTACTTTTTATTCCACTGTACTAGCTTTTAAAATATTTGGTGTTTCCTATTCGATGTTAAGAGAGGTTAGTGTAATAATTATTTTAATTAGTGCTACTTTAATGTTTTTTTTATGCAAAGAGATTTTTGGAAAAATGGGAGGAGTATTATCAATTTTTGTATTTTTAACGATACCCGCAGTGTTAATACAATCACATTTGGCACTGGAAAATATTGCCCCAATTCCTTTTACTATACTCTGGTTTTGGATGCTAGCAAAATATAAAAAAAGTTTTAAACATAAGTATCTTTATCTATCAGCGTTATCTTTAGGATTAGGATTATTTTCTTACCCAGGTATGAGATTAATTGTTCCAGTATTTTTGAGTTTAAGTTTAGTATATATTTTTTATTTGAATCGGGATAAAGGTTTTAAAAAAAGATTTTCCGAGGTACTAAAATTTTTTGTGATTGTTATAATTTTTCCTATTTTTTTGTATTCTATTAAAAATCAATATCCTGGCGCCATACTTGCATACAACAGACCGCATGGAGTTGTAACATATCAGGATATTCTCTTACCTTTTATTTCTTCCTTTGATCCCTCTTTTCTTTTTATCCAAGGGGATTCAACACCGTATCATTCAACGGGGAGGCAAGGAGTTTTTCTTCTAGCAACACTTCCCTTGTTTGTATTCGGAATATGGAAAATTGCACAAAAGAGAGATTCTTTTTTAATTTTTACCCTGTTTGCTTTTTTTCTAACCCCTCTTTTATACGGATTAGCATCATCGATACACAGGGGGAGTCGGTTACTGGTTTTATTGCCTACATTTACTATTATTACTTCTTTAGGGTTTTTAGAGTTAATGAAAATAAAAGGAAAGGCGAAGAAGATATTACTGTTTTTAACGATAGGGTTGGTTTTAATAAACTATATAGATTTTGCCAGAGATTACTTTTTTGATTATCCCAAAAGGGTAAAATCTGAATTCGGTAAACCATATCAGTTAGTTTTTAAAGAAGCTAGTTTTATCTCAAAAACACAAAATTTAGCTCCTTATATTCAAGAAGGATTTAGAAATCACAATAAAATCGCTGTTGATTTTTTTGAATTAGCTTATTTTCCAAATAATTTAAATCTTTGGAAAGGTGATCTGTTAGCGCCGAATAGCGTTACTATCGCAGGAGATAACCCAATAAAAAGAGATAAAATTGAGCAAACAATTATTGGAGAATTTAGCATTATAGTAAATCAATCTAATGAGTCGAAATAATCTCTTGCTTGTTTTGATAATTTTAATAGGATTCTTCATTAGATTATTACCTCTTAGTTTTCCGAGTTTTACGGCAGATGAAGCAAGAATTGCAGTCAGAGGGTACTCACTTGCAAAAAGTGGAGTAGATGAATTAGGTAGAAGATTTCCGTTAATCTTTAATGCTTCAGAAGATTATCAATTACCTTTAACGTCATATGTAACAGGACTAGGGATTTTAATATTTGGAAAGACAGAATTCGGTGCCAGAATACTGTTTATTACTATTGGGAGTCTGCTTATATTGTTAACATATTTTATTAGCTCATATTTTATTTCATCTAACCGATATAGAATGCTCTCATCATTAATAATAGCATTTTCTCCGGCATTAATATATTTATCTAGGTTCCCGAATGAATGGATTTTATTAACTTGTTTATTCCTGCTTTTGTTTCTTAACCTAGTTAATAAGAATACTTCTAATAAGATAAAACTATTTATGACTATTGTTCTAGCAATTCTTTTACTGACAACATCAAAGATAGCTTGGTTTGTATTAATTCCTTTTGTTATATTTACTATATTTTTTTACCAAAACAACCTGTTTAAAAAGAATAAGTGGATTCTTATGGGATGTTTGTTACTGACGTTGTTAGTACTTATATCATTTTTGAGAATTCCGCAATCCATGCGCAGTTTATCCGAAAATAATTTTCTTCTTTTTTCAGATGTAACTATTCAGAACGGAATTAACAGATTAAGAGGTCAAGGTATAGAAATAGGTTGGCCTACAATAATAGAAAAACTGCTTTTTAATAAATCACATTATATATTTATAGGTTTTTTACACTGGTTGTCTAACCTAAGTCCTAGCGTTTTTTTTGGAGAATTTGATAAGACTGGTCAACTCGGATATATTGGTATGGGTGCTTGGCCTAAAATTTTACTAATTCCCTTCCTATTGTCAATTGTGAGTTTAATTAAAAAAGGTGGCAACAAAAAAATTAAATATCTTTGGGGATATTTTATTTTACTAACATTCCCTATCTTTTTTTTATATCCCAAAAATTCACCTAATATAATTTTGTTAACTCTTCCATTTATGGCCCTAATTTTATGTGAAGGAATAATTATTCTGAAAAAAAGAGTGATTATTCTTATTTTTTTCATAGCATTTTTAGAGCTAGTGATAAATTTTTTTGAATTTAATGCTCAAATTAAAAATATGAATGAGTTACGTCCTCGCTGGATAGATAAAATAATGATTGATGGATATAATGTTTCAAGTGATTACAGATTGGCTTTCTCTGATGATATCGCGAGTGATATTGCTCCTTTTTTCCAGTGGTATACTTCTGCCTCGCCTTCATCGGACTTTTCTAAACTAGACTTTCCTTATAAATTCCATAAATCTAAATTAGGAGATATTAAAATAATCGGTCATGAAGACATTTTTTATAATTGTACTAAGGACAAGCCAACAATTATTTTTGCCAGTGCTAGAGATTTGAAAAAGATTAAAGGTGAATTTGAAATCCGAATCGATAGAATTTTTCATGATAGTTTAGGAAAAGAAATAGCTTATAAATTACATCCAAGAATATGTATAAAATGAAAAATAAAAAAATTATATTTTTTTGTCTCCTGGTTTTAATATCAGGATTTTTGCGCTTTTATAAATTATCAGAATATCCAATACAGTTAAATCATGACGAAATAAGTCAGGCTTATGACACAGCTTCTATTGTTAAAACAGGCAAAGATATCTATGGAAATTATTTACCATTGGTATTTCCTTCGACAGGTGATTATAAGGTAGGTCACTATATATATTTAAGTACATTCCCTTATAAAGTTTTTGGGAATCAGGAATTTACTATTAGAGTTGCTTCAGCATTTTTTGGTACATTAACAATAATTGCTATATTTCTGTTTGTTATAGCATTCACCAAAAATTTTTGGTTGGCTTTTTCATCCGCTTTTTTAGTTACTTTCACCCCTTCAGAAATTTTTTATTCTAGAAAAAGTTTTGAGAATGTTATTGGTGTGACATTAGTTTTCTTTGGTCTTTATTGCCTATTTAGAGACTTAAATGAAGAAAAAAATAATTTATTGAAATGTTTAGGTATATTTTTAATGTCATCTGCTATGTATGTGTACACCTCTCACACAATTGTGGTTCCATTATTGCTTCTTTTTTATGCAATATCCATTAGAAATCAAATTATTAGAGAGTATAAAAAATATATCCTGCTATTATTATTTTGGATTTTTTTAATCTCTCCATTGATCATTAATTCTTTCCTGAATTCTGATTTAAGGTTTAGAGCTGCTTCTGTATTCGTCACTCAAAATATTGATCTTGGAAGGCAATTAAATCTCTCTCAGAATAATTTTAAAACTTATATGGATTTTATTTTCATTAGATATTTGAATCAATTTAATCCAGTTTATCTTTTTAGTAATGGACTAAATTTAACAAATCAGGGATTTATTGGACTTGGGCCACTACTTTTGATACAGCTACCACTAGTTTTACTGGGATTCATCTTTATAATTAGGAAGAGCAATTTTTCAGCAGAAAAGAGATTTTTCTTTTTTGGACTTCTAGGCTTACCAATTATACCTTCAGTTATAACTTTTGAACCATTCAGTCCGCACCGCTCTATGTTGGAATTTACAGTATTAAGTGTAATATCGGGGTTTGGGTTATATTGGCTGGTCCAAAAGCGAAATATATTGATAAATATCCTAATATTCTCCTGCATTTCCTTTAATCTTATATTTTTTCTAAACATGTATACAGTAGGATATCCTTTCGAAAAATCTCAAGAAATTCACTATCCGTTTAAAAACGTAGTCTTATATGCTATTTCGCAACAAAATAATTTCGATAAAATCATTATTGACCCAACTTATGGAGAAATAGCTCCAGTATATGGAGTAGCAATGCATTATTATCTTGCTTATTATGGTAATTTTTCTCCAGAAACTTTACAAAGAGAACTACAGATAACAAAAGAAGGGATGGTTTTTAAGAAATTTCATATAAGAAAGATTAACTGGAGGGTAGATCAGGATTTAAAGAATATTCTGTTTATTGGGAGTGAATGGTCACTTCCTCTAAAGGATATAGATAAAAGTAGGATCATTAATAAATTTAATTTCTATAATGGACAAGTAGCGTTTTATGCAATAAAATTATGAACACTGACGAGCCAAAAGTTATTATTGTAATGCCTGCCTATAATGCTGAAAAAACTTTAAGGGATACATTTAATGAAATACCTAAAAAATGGCAGAAAAATATAATTCTTGTAGACGATCAAAGTAAGGATAATACTGTTGTAGTTGCCAAGAATTTAGGTGTAAAAGTTTTTCAGCATTCTAGTAACTTGGGGTATGGGGGTAATCAAAAAACATGTTACCAGGAGGCTTTAAAATTAAATCCTGATGTTGTTGTTATGCTTCATCCTGACTATCAGTATGATGCTAGGTTGATAAACGAGTTGATTAGGCCAATAAATGAAGGACGTTTTGATTTTATGTTTGGAAGTAGAATTCAAACAAAAGGTGGTGCTCTTAAGGGAGGGATGCCAAAGCTTAAATATTATACAAACAGAATTGTTTGTTTTTTGGAGAATATATTACTAGGGGTAAATTTTTCAGAGCATTTCTCTGGATTTAGAGCATATTCTAAAAGAGTACTAGAAACTCTTCCCTTTACAACATTTTCCAATGATTTTGTTTTTGATCAACAAATGGTAGTGTCTGCATTAAGTTATAATTTTAGTATTGGCGAAGTACCAATTCCCACAAGATATCATGAAAAAGCATCCTCCATTCAATTTGTTAAAGGAGCTATATTTATATTGGAAACATTTTATGTAATTATTTTATACAGATTACATAAATCAGGTTTTATACGAAGTAATTTTTTCAAATAAATTGTATTTGAGATAACATGAACCACTTTAAATTAAATTTTAAAATTGGCAAATATCATCACTTATTATTTTTATCTATATTATTCGGTAATTTCTGGATATGGAGAATTTTAAGGGAGGATTTAATACTCGGCATACTACTTTTAATTTTGAGTTTTCTTCTTTTCATTGTAGTATCATCGAAATTTTTTATGAGTCAACAAATAGCGATAATTTTTTTAATCATAATTATCAGCAGTCTTACATTAAAAGTTGGTTTTGATAAAAATATTTTTATAACATCTCCTGAAGAGCAGTTGCAGCAAAACTTTCGCCACGGTTTATATTCTATAGAGCTTGGACAATTGTTTACTAATAAATATGGTCAAAATTATTATAAGTATTTTAGCGGGCCAATCAATAAACTTCAAAGAAATTTTTTTTCTAATCTAGATTTTAATCTCTATTTTTTTGCAAGCCATCCGCGAGAGAGAGGAACAGGAGAATTTGAAAAATATTACTGGATTTTTCTACCTTTCTTTATTTTAGGACTATTTTTGGCATTGCTATTTTACCTAAGGTTAGGATTATATTTTATTGCGATAGCAATTATCAGTACATTTTTAAGTCCTGCCTACAGCTTAGGACCTGTGTTATTTTTTCCTTTAATTAATGTGGTTTTAGCCTTAGGTTTAATATATTGTATTAAAATTTTAAGGATTAGAATAAATAACTAATGAAAGTAAAACAAATTGCTATTCTCGCAACAATTCTATTTCTGAGTCTCTTTTTACGGTTTTATAAACTAAACACAATTCCATTCGGACTGAATCTAGATGAAGCATCAATGGGTTACAATGCTTATTCTTTGTTAGAAACCGGAAAGGATAGATATGGTCAAGCTTTTCCGATCATTTTTCGCTCTTTCGGATCTTTTCAGGCACCACTCTATACGTATTTGACTGTTCCGGCAGTTTTATTTTTTGGAAACACTATCTTTGCAGTTCATTTTGTTGCAGCTCTTTCTGGGTTTATTCTAATTGTTACAACTTTTTTGATAGCATATACAGGACTAAAGCAAAATTTTAATCTGGCAATATTAGTAACAAGTATTGTCGGATTTGCCCCCTGGTCAGTTTTATTTACTAGATTCGGTACAGAAGCAAGTCTAGGAGTAGCGGTATTTGTTCTTAGTGTCTATTTATTTATAAAAGCCTTAGATAATAAACTCTTTTTTATTCCTGCATCTTTTTTTTCCGGAATAGCAACACATGCTTATTATAGTGAGCGTGTAATAAGTATCTTTTTTTATGTTGGTTTTATTTCTCTATTTTACAAAAAACTTTTTATGAATAAGCGTTGGATAATATTGGGTATGATAATTTTTGCTTTAACATTACTCCCGCATTTAATTATAGTTGAATCAGGAGCTTTCACCAGAAGATTGGATCAGGTGAATTATTTTAGCCAGGAGACATTTTTAAATCAGGGTGAAAATCTAAGATATGTACCCTTAGGAAGAAGCATTTATATATTAAGAGAATTTTTGAGCCAGTATATAACATATTTTTCTCCAAAAAATTTATTCTTTGATGCTGATCCACAAATAGCACGATCAATACCGGATTTGAGTGTATTTTACAGCTGGATGGTTGTGCCTTATCTTTTCAGCATATATTATTTCTATAAAAATAGATTTTTACCGCTTGTTAAAATATTAATTCTTATAATTATAATAAGTCCGATACCTGCAGCATTGACTAGAGATCCTTTCTATACTTTAAGAACCTTAATTTTTTTATGGACGATTAGTTTTGCTATTGCATTAGGAATCTATCATTTCTTACTTAGTATTCCCAAATTTTATCAAAGAGCAGGATTGATTCTTCCGTTCATAGTTTTTTCAATAATGTCATTATATATTTCATATTTTATTTTATTCAAATATGAACGGGCAGAAAATTTTGGTTACTCTTATATGAAAGCAGCTGAATTTATAGATCAAAACAAAAAATATTCTCAAAAAAAGTTTGTGATTGATAATCCTAGGGATCTAGGAGCAGGTGTGAGAATTGCATATTTTAAAAAATATGATCCAATTCAATTGCAACAGGTTCTACAACCACAAGTGAGTAATCAATACTATAGTTCAATCGAATTTGAAGAAGTACAAAAAGTTAATAACATTGATGCAAGACCAATATTTTGGGAAAAAGATGTAAAGATTGACCAAATTTTAGTTGGAGATAGTTTAGCTATATCTGATGAACAGATAAGAGAACATAAATTGAAATTCGAATTTGAAATTAGAGATTTAACAGGGAAAGTAAGCCTTAAAGGTTATTCTACAACTCCCTAAATCAGCTATTCATATAGATAATTTAAGAAAATTTTGAAGATTTACTTACAATAATTAAGTTGCTAACATTAATTAGCTTATATTTATGAAAATCAAAACTATTCTTTTTTTAATTCTTATTGTTTTATTATCATTTTGGCTAAGATTTAATAAAATAACCGCTGATCCACCTTCCTTAAATTGGGATGAGGTGTCAATTGCTTATAATGCCTATTCAGTTTTAGAAACCGGTAAAGATGAATGGGGACAGTTTCTACCGATTCATTTTAAATCATATGGAGAATACAAATTGCCAGTGCAAATTTATGCTTCAATCCCAGGAATTGCTGCTTTCGGGTTAAATGAACTGGGGGTTAGAATCACTCCTGCCCTGTATGGGGCCCTGACTGTATTGGTTATGTTTTTTTTAGGAAAGGCACTTTTTGCAAGTGAAATAGCTGGTTTAGTTTCCGCATTTTTACTCGGTATTTCACCTTGGCATATACAATTGACTAGAGCATCTTTTGAATCATCCTTAGCCACACTTTGGATAACCCTAGGTATATGGCTTCTTATTAAGGGCTTTAAAAAGCAAAAATGGTTTATTTTTTCTATGATCCCATTTGCTTTATCTGTTTTTACTTATAATTCTGCAAGGATTTTTACCCCAATGTTTCTTTTGGCTGTAGCTCTAATCTATAGGAAAACACTTGCCAGGTCTAAAGAAGTTGTTATGTTCTCTATAGTAGTTTTTTCCATTCTCTTAATTCCTCTTACACCATTTTTATTGTCAGGAGAAAGAAGTGCGCGATATAAACTCGTAAGTATTACAGATGATCCCGGACTTACTCCTAGAATAAATGAAAATAGGGGAAATGCTCATTTACCTCAACCTTTGCCTAGGCTCATTCACAACAAAGTTACATACATTACATATTATTTTGCTAAGAACTATTTAGCACATTTTACACCAGAATTTCTATTTGTCTCCGGTGCTCCGCATAAACAGCATCATGTCCAAAATATAGGAGAATTATATTGGTTTCAGGCCCCGTTCTTAATTCTTGGCTTACTTTGTTTATTTAAGATGAAGCATATTTTTAAGGGGTTATTATTGTCCTGGTTGCTTTTAGCATTTATACCGGTTGCAATAACAGGAGATAGTATTCCGCATGCTTTAAGAACTCTGATTGCTGCTCCTTTTTATCAACTTATTAGTGCATTTGGTTTTATAATTTTTCTCAAATGGATTAAAAAATCTTCAAAAGGAGTACAAACGGTAATTATCTCACTATTGATTATCTCCATTGGTTTCACTTTAAAATATTACTTAGATCAATATTACAGCATTTATCCTAATTTGTATTCAAGAGATTGGCAATATGGGTATAAGCAAGCTGTAGATTATATTGCAAAACATAAAGATGAATATGATGAAATTATTTTTACCAGGCACTACGGTGAGCCGCACATGTTTACTCTTTTCTATTTAAACTATGATCCTGCAAAATATCAAAATAATCCAAATTTAGATAGGTTTGAGACTTATGATTGGGTTAGAGTGCTACATTTTGATAAGTTCTATTTTCCTGATTTGGGTGACAAGGGAACACAATATCAGGATATTGTTAAACAAAATCCGAATAAAAAAATGCTATTCATTGGCAGGTCAGGAGATTTTCCCAAAGAGATTAAAAGACTTTCCTCTATCAAATTCTTGAATGGAGAGGATGCCTTTGATATTGTGGAAGTAAAATAAAATCTTTCTTCATGCTATGATTAAAACATGCCTAGATTGCAGAAAATTCTCTTACTTCTTATAGTAATATTATTTTTGTTTACCAGGTTCTATAAAATCTCAGATATCCCACTTTCTTTGTACTGGGATGAGGCATCAATTGGTTATAATGCCTATTCTATTTCTCAGGACGGTAAAGACGAATGGGGTGATTTTTTACCAGTTCATTTTAGAGCCTTTGGAGAGTTTAAATTACCAGTCTATATATATTCTGTTGTACCCTTCGTTAAAATTTTTGGCCTGAATGAACTTTCAGTTAGATTGCCAGCGATTCTATTTTCCCTTGGAATTGTCTTATTAACCTTTTTGCTGGCTAGGAAACTAACAGATAATATAACAACTGGATTATGGAGTAGCTTCCTTGTAACCATTTCTCCTTGGTTTTTTATTTTCTCGAGAACTGGATACGAAGTGACTGCCGGGTTAATGTTTTATCTTCTAGCAATATATTTGTTTCTAAAAATAGGCAGAAATAAATGGTATTTTTTATATTCTATGGTTAGTTTTATATTAACCATTTATAGCTATAACAGTTTTAGAATTATCTCTCCGATCACTATTTTTTTGCTGACTATTTTTAATTGGAATATTTTTAAAGAAACATTCAATAAACAAAAAATAATTATTTTAATATCAGCAACTTTATTTATTGCTTCAATAATACCTGTATATAGATTATATGTTTATGATGCGGGAGGAGAAAGATTGCAAACAGTTAAGGCCCCAATTAACTCAATTATCTCTAATTATCTTACTCATTTTAGTCCAAATTTTTTAATTTTTTCAGGGGATAAAAATTTAAGAAGCCAGCAATTCGGTTTTGGTCAACTTTATTTTGTGGATCTAATTTTAATAATACTAGGGTTAGGTTATGTAATTACTAAGAGATCCAAGTATTCATTTTTAATACTAGCGCTTATATTGATTGGGCCAGTTCCGGCTGCTTTAACAAAGGAATCACCACATGCACTGCGTAGTTTATCTATGGTTCCTTTCCTTTCTATGTTGTCGGCAATTGGGATTAAAAATATAAAATCAAAAATTAAAACTATATATATAGAAATTCTTTTAATAATAATATTTCTTGGATTTTTTGGAAATTATTTCCTGAATTTTATAAATCAATATCCTAATCAATCAGCAAAGGATTGGCAGTATGCGTATAAAAAAATATATTCTGAAAATGAACAAATTTTTGGGAGATACGATAATATCATTATTTCGGATGAATATGCACAGCCATATATATTTGCTTTGTTTTATTTGAAATATAAACCTCAGAAATTTAGGTCTGAAGTTGTTCGAAATAATGCTAATAATTGGGGTTTTTCAACAGTAGCAAAATTTGGTAACTTCCATTTTGGCAAAATTGACTATATTTCTAAAGTAGTAACTGGTAGAAATCTAATATTTGATATTGTTTTCGATAAAGCATATGAGCAAGAAAATTACTAATTTATTTCTTATTCTTATTTTATTTTTGGCTTTTGGGCTTAGAGTTTATAAAATAGATGAGGTCCCAAAATCTATAACTTGGGATGAGGCAGCGGTTGGATACAATGCGTTTACAATAGCCAATTATGGGAAGGATGAGTATGGTAAACGACTTCCTTTATTCTTTAAATCGTTTAGGGATGATAAGCATCCAGTTCATGTTTATATAACTGCTATTTCAGTAAAACTATTGGGCTTAAATGAGTTTAGTATCAGAATTCCTTCAGCTATTTTCGGAACTTTAAACGTTCTATTGATTTTCCTACTAGGCAGCATACTTTTTAAGAATAAAGCAATTGGTTTGCTTGCAGGTTTTCTTTTAGCAATATCTCCTTATAATATCCATTTTTCGCGTTTTAATCATGAAGCGAACTTTGTGCTTTTCTTCTTCATGTTAGGACTCTGGCTATTTTTCTTATCTTTAGAAAAGAATAAGAAGTTGTTGCCTTTTGCAGTTTTAAGTTTTTGTATAAGTTTTATTACCTACCACCCTGCAAAAATCATTACACCGATAATTATTATAGTTCTGATTTCTTTATATGTAAAAAGAATAAAATGGGGAAAAAATTTATATGCAATTACAATAGTAGTATTTTTCTTGATTACTCTAGCTTTAAATCCGCAACTTTTCGGATTTGCAAGAATTAATCAAACAGCTCAGAGTAAAAATGAGATAGAAAAAACTACTCTATATCAGAAAACTCAAAGTACTATATTAGGAAGACTAGAACTTATTATTAATCAATATTCATGGCATTTTTCCCCACAGTATTTGTTTATCCAGGGTGATAAGAATCCTCGGCTTTCTTCTCAAACAGGAGAATTTTATAAGATAGATGCTATATTCCTTATTTTGGGGCTTATATATCTTGTTACAAAGAGATCTAGGCAGGGTGCAATACTTTTAATATGGGCTTTAGTGGCTCCATTGCCATCAGCACTAGTTGCTGAAGCTCCTCATGCGGCCAGAGCTGTGTTTATGATGGGAAGTTGGAATCTTATATCAGCATTGGGTTTGTGTGCCTTAGTAAACTTTTTTAGAAATAAAATGATCAAATGGGTTATTGTGATGATGAGTTTGGTAATTTTTCTGATTTCATTGTCATCTTACCTAAACAATTATTACAATGCATTCGCAAATAGGTATTCAATTGACTGGCAATATGGGATGAAACAAATCGTAGAATATGTAAAACATCACCCTGAATATACGGAAGTTTTTATGACAAATATACGTTCCCAACCCTATATATTCTTTCTTTATTATCTAAAAACCCCATTGCCAGAATATTTAAATACAGTTTATTTTAATAACGCTGAAAGCAAAGGTTATAATAATGTATCTTTTTTTGACAGATATTATTTTGAAGGTTGGGATCCAATTGAAAGTTCTCCTAACAAAGGAGTATTGTATATTGTAAGTCCAAGTCAATATGACGGGTTACGCTATAAGCAATTATTTGATGTTAAAGAAAAAATATTGTACCCAAAAGGTTTTGATGCTTTTTATATAATAAGTGCAAAATGATAAAAATATCTGTAGTTCTAGCTGTGTTTAATGAGGAAAATAATTTGGAAAGCTGCCTTGAATCTGTAAAGGATTTAGCCTGGGAAATTGTAGTTTGTGACGGAGGATCAACTGATAAGACATTAAAAATAGCGAAAAAATTTGGGGCAAGAATTATTAACGCTCAAAATCAAGCAAACTTTCACATTAATAAGAATAAGGCGATTGATAATGCTAAGGGTGATTGGATACTGCAGCTTGATGCAGATGAAGTTGTGAGCGCAGAATTATCAAGAGAAATTAAGAATGTAGTTAATAGCAACACAGATATTAATGGGTATTGGATACCAAGAAGAAATTTATTTTTAGGAAGATTTTTAAGAAAAGGCGGTCAATATCCAGATTATACCTTGAGATTATATAAAAATGGGAAAGGTAAATTGCCAGGAGAAGATGTTCATGAACAAGCTACAGTTGAAGGAAAAATAGAATATTTGAAAAATGATTTATTACATCTTAGGGATAAACAATTTACTACCTATCTGGAGCGGTTTAATAGATATACTGATTTATATTCTGATCAAATTAAAGGAGCGAAAGTTAAGATTGGAGTATTGTCATTTATAGATTTCATTATATTAAAACCATCTTTTTGGTTTCTTAAGGCTTATTTTAGGCATAAGGGGTACTCTGATGGATTTCCAGGATTTGTTTTTGCTTTTTTTTCCTCCTTAAGATTTCCTGTGTCATATATAAAATATTGGAGTAAAAATGCATAAATATTTAAAAATCAGTAAAGATACCAGTAAAATATTGTTTCTTTTCTTATTCTGGCGTTTGCTACTAATTATTGTGGGGATTTTTGCCGTTAGATACATTCCGTTAGCACATCAAGACAGATTTTTAGGCGGAGGACCAAATAATTATAGAATTTTCCCGGAATTTTTTTCCTGGGCCAATTTTGATGGAGAGCATTATTTATCTATTGCCATTTTTGGTTATAAGGCTTTGGAGCATGCTTTTTTTCCTATATACCCGATGATAATATATTTTTTTTCTCATTTATTTTCTTCTAATTTATTAGAATCAATCGTAAATTCAGTGTTAGTTGGGATATATATATCAAACATATCTTTTATATTTGCATTAATTTTACTTTTTGAACTAATAAAAATTGACTTTTCAAGAAAAATTTCTTTTTTAACATTAGTTGTACTTTTAATATTTCCAACCTCTTTTTATTTTGGATCCTTATACAATGAATCTTTATTTCTATTACTTTCAGTACTATCTTTTTATTTTGCCAGAAAAGGAAAATGGCGATTTGCTTCCTTATTTGGGTTATTATCATCTGCGACCAGAGTATTTGGAATATTGCTGTTGCCGGCACTTTTGATTGAAGCCTATCAGCAAAGGATTTCTATTAAAAAGGTACTCTGGCTTTTCATGATACCATTCGGGTTGGGAGCTTATATGGTTTATCAATATATTAATGTGGGTGATCCATTGGCATTTTATCATTTGCAAAAAATAGTAGGGGAGCAACATCAATCCGGAGTTATTTCTTTACCGCAAGTGTATTTTAGATATATAAAAATGGTTTTAACTGTTGATATTACAAATCCGATTTATCAAACTATCTGGCTGGAGTTTTTAATAGGATTAGCATTTCTTATCCTACCAATATACGGGTACTTTAAAAAAATAAGATTGTCCTATATATTTTATGCAATGGTAGGTTTTCTATTACCTACAATTCAAGGAAGTTTTTCATCTTTACCAAGATATATTCTAATTCTTTTTCCTTCTTTTTTAGCTCTAGCTATTTTTTTTAATTCTTTACCCAAAATCATTAAATTACTATTCGTAGTAGCATGTTCATCTGTTCTTATTGTTGAAGCGTCTATGTTTTTAAGGGGATATTGGGTAGCATGAAAAAAATTATTAAAGAATTGGTTAAAAATCCTTTATTTTCAGGTAGTCTAGTTATGATACTTGGTTCAAATTCTGTAAGTTTTATTAATTATCTGTATCATTTAATTGTCGGAAGGATGTTAGGGCCCTCTGGTTATGGGGAATTGGCCTCACTTATTTCTATAATAGGCCTTTTAGGAATTATTCCTGCTTCAAGTAATTTAGTGATTATAAAATATATATCTCAGGAAAAAGACTCTAAGAAGATGGCTAGTTTGATTGGATGGTTAAAGACTAAGGTATTAATGGCATCTATTTTTTTTATATCAATTATATTCATCCTTTCACCATTTATATCCTCCTTTCTTAAAATTTCCAATTTTTTTTATCTCTGGTTAATAGCCTTATCCTTCCTATTTTCTATTCAATCATTGGTAAATAGAGCTATTCTACAAGGTCTTCTTAAATTTAAGGAAATGGTGATAAGTATCTTGGTGGAGAATGGAACAAAACTTTTTTTTACTACATGTTTAATTCTCATTGGTCTTCAGGTAGGTGGTGCGATGATAGCTTATGTTTTAGCTGGCTTTATAGGATTATATATGACTAATGTTTATTTAAGATCAGACCATAAGACTGTACATGTAGGTATTCTAAAGATAAAATCTATGTTAGTTTTTACAATCCCTGTATTTATACAATCAATTTCTACTACTTCAATTTATTCCTCAGATGTTATTTTAGTTAAGCATTTTTTTTCTCCACATGAAGCTGGTATTTATGCTTCTTTATCTACCTTAGGGAAAATAATTCTTTTTGCTGCTGGTCCTATTTCTGGAGTTATGTTCCCAATTATTTCTAAGAGAAAATCCCGAGGAGAAAATTTTAAAAAGATCTTTCTTTATAGTTTTGTAGCAACTTTCCTATTTGGTGTTACGATATGCATACTGTATTTACTATTTCCCCAATTTGCTATCAGACTACTTTTTGGTTCTGCTTATCTTGAAGCTTCAAATCTTTTAATTTGGTTTGGAGTTTTTATTGGTTTATTTACTTTATCATCACTTCTAATAAATTTTAGTCTATCATTAGGAAAGACTGGTGTCGTTATCTTCCCACTCATTGCTTCTATTGCTCAAATTGTTTTAATATTATTATTTCATACAAACCTTTATACAATTGTACTAATCTCAGTATTAATTAATGCTTTACTACTTTTGACTCTCCTTATATACTTAACCTTTGGAAAGGTATTAAGAAATGAACGACGCAGTACCAACGGAGATAAAATTAATCTCAATAATAGTCCCGGCCTTTAAACAGCAAGAAACTATAGTGAGAGATCTTCGTAGAATTAAACAGGTTTTGGATCAATTACGCTACCCAACAGAATTGATTTGTGTAGTAGATGGTAAAGCTGATAAAACTTTTGAAAGAGCATCTAAATTTTCAAAAAATAATCCAAATATCAAAGTGATTGGTTACGAAACGAATAGAGGTAAAGGTTATTCTGTCCGATTCGGAATGGCTTCAAGCAACGGTCAAATAATCGCTTTTATAGACGCCGGAATGGACATTAATCCAAATGGTTTATCCATGCTTTTAGAACATATGGAATGGTATAAAGCGGATATTATTGTAGGTTCTAAGAGACACCCCGTTTCTAAAGTGGATTATCCCTGGCAAAGAAGACTTCTCTCAATAGGTTATCAAATTTTAGTTTGGATCCTTTTTGGTTTAAGAATTAGAGATACTCAGGTAGGCATGAAATTTTTCAAAAGAAAAGTATTAGAAAAGGTGTTACCCAGACTTTTAATTAAAGAATTCGCATTTGATGTAGAAATGTTGGCAGTCGCAAATTATCTAGGTTATAAAAGAATTTTTGAAGCTCCTATTGATATTACTTTGCGATTTGGAGATACCTCAACAATTACAAGTCAACGTTTCGTTAAAACTGTATTAGCAATGATAAAGGATACATTGGCTGTGTTCTATAGATTAAGGATACTTAATTATTATTCAGATAAGAATAAAAGAAAATGGAGATTTGATCCTGAACTCAATTTTAGGGTTAATGTTATATGAATATATTAATTTTTTCCTGGAGGGGTCCTGGTCATCCTCATGCAGGAGGAGCAGAGCAAGCGACACAGGAGTATGCAAAAGGTTGGGTTAAATTAGGGCATAACGTTACTTTGTTTACTTCTTATTATTCAGGAGCAAAAAAACAGGAAATTATAGATGGGGTTAAAATAAAAAGATCAGGTTCTCAAATTTTTGGGGTACACATTGCAGCTTTTCAATGGTTTATATTTGACAAACATGAAAAATTTGATATTGTGATTGATCAATTTCATGGTATCCCTTTTTTTACCCCTATTTATGTTAGAGAAAAAAAATTAGCGTTTATTCATGAGGTTACAAAAGAAGTTTGGGATTTAAATCCCTGGAATTGGCCGTTTAATTTAATACCGGCAATTATAGGAAAAATATTCGAGCCATACCTCTTCAAAATATTTTATAGAAATATTCCTTTTATGACAGGAGCAAATTCTACAAAACAAGATCTGATTTTTTGGGGAATTCCAAAAAAGAATATCACAATTATTCCATATGGGGTAAATCTACCCAGAATCAGGTCCTTTCAAAAAGAAGACAAAAAAACATTAATATTTTTGGGTGCATTAAGTAGAGATAAAGGGATAGAAGACATAATAAAAATCTTTTCAAAATTGAATAACTCTAATCATGATTTTCAATTTTGGATCGTCGGCAAATGTGAAAAGCATTATCTAAACAAATTAAAAAAACAAATTGATAGATTAGGCATAACTAATAAAATTAAATTTTGGGGTTTTGTTACAGAGGAACAAAAATTTAAACTTTTAGGAAAAGCTCATCTTTTAATAGATCCCTCTGTGCGTGAAGGATGGGGGTTGGTTGTCATAGAGGCAGCAGCAGTAGAAACACCGACAGTAGGCTACAATGTAGCAGGATTGAAGGATTCAATTGTAGACGGTAAAACAGGATTATTATGTAATCCTGATCCCGATTCCTGCTCAGAGGCAGTTTTATCACTTATAAAAAATAATGGAAAATATGAATTATTTAGAAAAAATTGTTCTGAATGGAGTAAAAAATTTAATTGGGAAAAATCTTCTGAAAAAGGTCTTCAATTGATAGAAAAATTGGTAAGCAATTGATATAGTTAGGAGCATTAATTATGTTGAAGCAGAAATCAGTACTAATAACAGGTTCGGGAGGTTTAATTGGTTCTGAGGCTGTAAGCTTTTTTTGTAAGAAGAATTTTGAAGTAGTTGGAATAGATAATGATATGAGAGCCTACTTTTTTGGGGAAGAGGGGAGCACTAAGGCGAGTGTGGAAAATCAGAAAAGTATTTTTAAAAATTATAGATATAATAATTGTGATATAAGAAACCCGAAAGCAGTTGAAGAAATTTTTAAGAGAAATAAATTTGATTTAATAATTCACACAGCTGCACAACCCTCACATGACTGGGCTGCTAAAGAGCCTATAACTGATTTTAGTGTAAACGCCAACGGAACATTAATTTTACTGGAGAATTATAGAAAATATTCTCCAGAGGCTGTATTCATTTTTACCTCAACAAATAAAGTATACGGGGATTCCCCAAACAGACTTCCCTTAGTTGAAAAGGAAACAAGATTTGAAATAAATCCGTCTCACAGGTATAAAAACGGTATCAGTGAGGATATGCCTATTGATAATAGCACACATAGCTTGTTTGGTGTTTCAAAGACTGCTGCAGATTTGATGGTTCAAGAATATGGTAAATATTTTCATCTAAAGACTGGAGTTTTTAGAGGAGGCTGTTTAACAGGATCAGGACATGCTGGTGTACAACAACATGGATTTCTATCTTATTTAGTGAAATGTATTTTAATAGGAAGGAAATACACGATATTTGGTTATAAAGGGAAACAAGTTAGAGATAACATACATGCTTATGATTTGATAAATGCTTTCTATAGTTTTTACTTAAATCCAAAAATGGGTGAGGTATATAATATTGGTGGTTCAAGATTTGCTAACGTTTCAGTAATTGAAGCAATAAAAAAAATTGAGCAAATTTCAGGTAAGGTGGCAAAGGTTGAGTATGTTAATGAAAATAGGATTGGTGATCATATATGGTATATTTCTGATGTCTCAAAATTTAAGAAGGATTATCCTGAGTGGGATTATAAATATGATATTGATGCCACCATTGAAGATATCTGCAGGAATAGTTCTTTTGGGAGAAAAATATTTAATTCTGCACTAGCTAGAAATCTGGATTATTGGCGAGAGAAGAATTGGTATTATCACAATCAATTAAGACAGATATTTAAAGATTTTATAGAGAAAGATTCAAAGGTTCTACAAATAGGATACGGATTAGGGGATATTATTGCTGACCTTTACCCAAAAAAGGGAGTTAGTTTTGACGATGATTCGGGGTTTATTGCCGTATCAAGAAAAAAATATCAAAATATAAAGTTTAGCAGATTTGATTTTACAAAGAATAAAGTTTACGAACAATTTGATTTCGTAATATTTCCAGATTCTTTAGAACACATGTATGATATACAAACAGTTTTTGAAAATATCTATCCCTCTCTAGGAAATGATTCAAGGGTTGTGATTGCAGCTTTGAATCCAAGGTGGGAACAAATTTTTGGGATATTGGAAAAATTTAAATTAAAGAGGCCAGAAGAAGAGAGAAATTGGTTGAAGAAAGACAATATAAAAAATCTACTTGAAATTTCAGGGTATAAGGTTTTAAGTAGTGGTTATAGAATAATATTACCAATTTATATTCCCTTTTTAAGTAATTTTTTAAACAATAATATACGAAAGATAAAATTCTTATCATCTTTTTGTGTTGAACAATATTTGGTGGCAGTGAAGGATAAGTTTTCTATAGATAATAATCTAACCTGCTCAATTATTATCCCAACACTCAATCGTATTGATGAGATTAATAGGTTAATACCGCTTTTGCCAAACTTAGGTAAGAAAACTGAAATAATAATAGTAGATGGTAAGCCAGATAAGAAAATGAAACAAAGCGTTAAAAAATTCTCAACAAATAAAAGAATTATTAAGTACATCAAGTCACCCAACTCAAAAATAATTGACCATTTAATAAGAGATGGAATTGAGGCGGCAGAGTCGGATATAGTAATTACCTATGATGATTTAATGAGTGTCCCGCCGATTGAGCTAACTCGTTTTTACAATTTAATTGCCGCAGGTAAAGCTGACTTTGTAAATGGTATTCGCTATGTTTATCCTATAGAGGGTCAACCTTTAAGACAACTTAATATAATCGGAAATATTATTTTCAGCTCCATCTACTCTATGCTTTTAGGACAAAAGCTTAAAGACCCATTGTCACTAATTAAAGGTTTTTATCTTAAAAATTACAAAGCTACAGATTCTTCAGGAAAAGAAATTTTTCTAGATTTGCTTATTAAAGTTGGAGGAAAAGGAAGAATAAAGGAGATACCAATTCATTATAATTCTCAATCCTATTTTGTTTATAAAAAAAATACAATCTCTCGAGTCCTCAGTCTTGTAAATGGTATATTAAGTGGCATATGGTATTGTAAAATATATTTACCAATTAGGAAGGTTTTAAATAAATGAATGATAAGCAAAGCTTCTCTATGAGTAAAAACTGGCAAATACCAAGATTTGAAGCCCTAGAATTAAAGCAAAAAAAATCCAAATATGCAGTTTGCATACCTGTTTTAAATGAAGGTGATAAAATTAAAAAGCAACTTAAAAAATTATTACCATTTTCTAAAATAGTAGATATTATTATTGCTGATTGGGGAAGTACTGACGGATCAACCGATTCAAAATTTCTAAAGAAAATGGGGATACGAACTTTGCTTACTTTAAAAGATAAGGGTAAACAGGGGACACAACTTAGAATGGCATTTGCTTATGTTTTGAGACAAGGTTATGAAGGAGTTATTCAAATAGATGGGAATAATAAAGACGGAGTGGAAGCTATACCTAAATTTATTAATGCTTTGGATCATAGGTTTGACTATATTCAAGGATCGAGATTTATAAAAGGGGGTAAAGCTGTAAATACACCATTTATTAGATGGTTGGCCGTTAGATTTATAGGATCACCTCTTTTAAGTTTTGGATCTGGGTATTGGTACACAGATATAACAAATGGTTTTAGAGGATATAGTAGAAAGTATTTAACTCATCCTAAAGTTGCTCCCTTTAGAGATGTATTTGTAGGATATGAGTTGAATATGTACTTAACTGTCAGAGCAAATCAGCTCGGACTTAGAACGCAAGAAATACCGGTTGCTAGAGTCTATCCATTAGGAAAAGTTCCGACAAAGATAAGTTTTTTTAAAGGCAATTTGATGTTTTTACTATCTATAATAAAAGCTGCGACAGGGTATTATAATTCTAATTAATATGAGATATAAAAAAATACTAGTTACAGGAGGGGCTGGTTTCATTGGATCATTTTTGGTTGATCAATTGATAGATAAAGGTTATGAGGTAGTAATTTTAGATAGTCTAGAGGAACAGGTTCATCAAGGTAAAAAGCCATTATATCTTAATAAAAAGGCGAATTTTATAAAAGGTGATGTGAGGAATTACTCTACTTTTAAACAAGCACTGGTAAATATAGATGCTGTATTCCATTTAGCCTCTGCAGTTGGGGTTGGGCAATCTAACTATCAAATCAAAAAATATATGGACAGTAATGCCGGTGGTAGTGCCAACCTTTTAGATATACTAGTTAACACAAAAAATCAGGTAAAAAAAGTAATCACTATTTCTTCTATGACAGGATACGGAGAAGGAAACTATAAATGCATTAAATGTGGCATAATAAGACCTCCTTTAAGGGTAGAGAAACAACTTAAAAAGAAAGATTGGAATTTATATTGTCCAAACTGTAATTCGATTGCAAAATCTATTCCTACAGATGAAAACGCTTTAGATTTTCCGAACAGTGTTTATGGTCTAAGTAAAAAAATTCAACAGGATCTCTCACTTTTAATTGGAGGAATATACAATCTACCAGTGGTTGTGTTGAGGGGATTTAATATTTATGGTCCAAGACAAAGCTTATCTAACCCTTATACAGGAGTTACAGCAATCTTTATCAGTAGGTTAAAAAATAATCAGAAGGCTATAGTTTATGAAGATGGTCTACAAACAAGGGATTTTGTTTCTGTTCACGATGTTGTAAATGCCTTTATATTGGCTTTGGAAATCGATAAAGCAAATTATCAGATGTTTAATATTGGATCTGGAAAACCTACGACTATATTAAAAATAGGGGAAACCTTATCAAAATTAATGGGAAAAAAGAGTTTAATTAAAATAAATCAAGATTTTAGAAAAAATGATATCAGACACTGTTTTGCTGACATTACAAAAGCAAAAGCATTATTAGGATGGGAGCCAAGGGTTAGCCTGGAACAGGGACTTAAAGAGTTAATAGATTGGAGTGAGGGTGAAAAGGCAGAAGATAAATTCTCCCAGGCTCAAAAAGAGCTAAAACAAAAAGGTTTAGCCTAGCCTGTTCCCATTTTGATGTTTGATATAGTATCATATTATGCGATGCAGCCGCTTGTTTCTATTATAATTACAACAAAAAATGAGGAAAAGATTTTAGGTAAGGCTTTAAATAGCATAAAAAATCAAACCTATTCTGAAATAGAGATTATTGTTGTTGATAATTATTCTGATGATAGTACAAGAAAGATTGCAAAAAACTATAATGTAAATTTCTTTCATTTTGGTCCTGAAAGAAGCGCACAAAGAAATTTTGGTGCAAAAAAATCACAAGGTGAATATTTATTTTTTATGGATGCAGATATGGAACTTACTAAAAAAGTAGTAGAGAATTGTGTTGAAAGAATAAAAAAGGAAAATCTTGATGGGGTAGTTATTCCTGAGGAATCAAAATGGATTAATTTTTGGGGGAAAGTTAAAGCATTTGAAAGGTCTTTTTACAGCGAGAAAGGAGATCCTGTAACAGATGCAGCCAGGTTTTTCAAAAAAAGTATTTTTATAAAAATCAGAGGATATGATGAAACTATAACTGGACCGGAGGATTGGGATCTTCCTGATAGAATTAGAGAAGCAGGATATAAAATTGGCAGAAGCTCTGAAAAAATTTATCATCATGAACAAGATATTTCTTTACAAGCTTTATTTCGGAAGAAATTTTATTATGGCCTTAACGCCCATAAATACCTATCTAAGCATAGAATCTCTGTTATTAGTCCTAAAACCGTCTATTTTTTAAGACCTTTATTTTACAAAAATTGGATGAAGCTGGTGAAATCTCCTAATCTGGCATTAGCTATGGTATGTATGCTTTCAGTTGAGTTAATAGCTGGCGGGTTAGGTTATATTATAGGGAGACTAAGAAATTGAAGATTCTACAACTTAGTGTACATTTATTTCCAAATATTGGTGGAGTAGAAAGTCATCTACAGGATCTTATCAATTATTTAGTTAAAGATAATAAGGTATTTGTTTTAGCTTATCAGCCATTATCAACAAAGACAAGCTGGAAGATCATTGAGAAGGATAATAATCTTACAATTTTGAGAATTCCTTGGATCAGAGGTTTTTTCGAAAAGCTAGTTTATAAACCATTCCTAGAATTTATTTATCTAGTACCGGGATTGTTTATTGTGACCCCGTTAGTTATATTATTCTTTAAGCCTTCGATCATACATGCACACGGGTTATCAGCTGCGGTTTCGGCTGCTTTATGGGGTAGATTTTTTAAGATTAGGACAATTGTCTCATTACACAGCCTATATGTGTTTCCTAAAAGAGGTTTATATCATGATTTTGTTAAGATTCTTCTTAGTCAAGCAGATTTGGTTTTGAGTTTATCTAAGAAATCAAACCGGGAAATCAAGTTGTTAGGTATAGAAGAGAGGAAAGCTAAAGTATTTACTTACTGGATAGATCTAAAAAAATTTGACATTCAAGGTTCAAAATTTGAAAATAAAAAGGTGTTAGGATGGGGTGGAAAGTTTATAGTTCTGTTTGTAGGAAGATTAATTAAGGAAAAAGGTCTTGCTGTACTTTTGGAATCCGCTAAATTTTGGGAAGATCCGATTAGGCTTGTGATCATTGGTTCTGGCCCAATGAATGATCAAATCTCAGAAGCTTCTGACCAAATTAAATCCATAGAGTTTTTGGGTAAAGTAAACCAAGAAAACCTACCTAAATATTACAGAGGAGCAGATTGTGTAATTGTTCCTTCTGTCTCTGAAGAAGGATTTGGAAGAGTTATTATTGAGTCTATTGCTTGTGGGACCCCTGTGATAGCGTCAAAAAGGGGATCAATTAAGGAAGCTATGGATGAAAGTGTTGGTAGGTTTATTGATACAACTCCTCAAAGTATTAAGGAAGCAGTTTATTACTTGTACAAAAATCCGCAAGAATTAAAAAAACTTTCCCAAAAATCCAGAAAATTTGTTGAAAGGAGGTATTCAAAGTCAAATGCCAATACAATTATCAACGCGTTTACTGCATAAATTGGACGAATCTCTCTCTAATGTAGGAGATATGTCTCTTAAAAGGCGTGCAAAAAATATTATTCAAGGACTTGATCCAAAAAAGGGGGAGAAAATAATTGATCTTGGCTGTGGAACGGGATATTATCTTTTTTTGCTTTCTAATCTTGGTATTAAATTAAATTTAACAGGTCTTGACTATGATGAAAGAGCTGTCAAAGAAGCGAGAGAGAATTTAAAACAAAAAGGAGTTAGTTTTATGACTGGTGATTTGCATAAAATACCTTTTAGGGATAAAACTTTTGATAAAGCTGTAATGTCGGAAGTTTTAGAGCATGTTAAAGATGATGAAAAAGTTTTGAAAGAGGTTAGAAGGATATTAAAGCCTAATGGGGTATTAGTCATATCCGTTCCAAGTATAAATTATCCCTTTCTCTGGGACCCTATTAACTGGATTTTACAACATTTTTTAAATATACATATTAAAAATGGATTTTTTTCAGGTCTTTGGAGTGGTCATTTAAGATTATATGAAAAAGAAACATTAAGAAACAAGTTTGAAAAAGCTGGTTTTAAGGTGCAAATTTGTGAAGAATTAACCTATTGGTGTCTTCCTTTTAATCACTATATTATTAATGCTGTGGCAAGACTTTTGTATGATGTTAAAATTTCATCTAGAATTGCAGACACAATTTCTAAATTTAAGAATAGCAAGAAACCATTGTTAATTAATATAGCTTTCAAATTTGTAAATTGGGTAGATAAACTAAATAAAATATTTCCACAAAAAACAGGGGTTAATATTTTCATCAAGGCTAGTAGAAATAATTGACTATTTTTTTGATTTAAAGTATTCTCTCAGGATATATGAAGAATAAAAAGCTAGGATTTGCATTAATAGGTGTTGGTTATTGGGGTCCAAATTACACAAGAATTCTTAGTGAATTGGATGATGTTGAGCTTTTATGGTGTTGTGATACAAATAAAAAGGCTCTTGATAAAATGCAAAGATTATATCCCAGAATAAAAATCACAACAAATATTCTAGATATATTAGTAGATGAGAAGGTTGACTGTGTTATAGTTGTAACTCCCGCACAAACTCATTACGAAATTGTGAGGGCTGTCTTAAATGCTAATAAAAATGTCTTAGTTGAAAAGCCTTTAACTCTTTCGGTTTCTGAGGCAAAGGATTTAGTTAAACTTTCCAGAAAGAAAAAAAAGATATTGACAGTTGATCATACCTTTAAATTCAATTCTGGTATAAGGAAATTGAAAGAGTTGATAGATAAGGGTGAACTAGGGAAAATTTATTACATGTACGGCTTATATAATGCCTTGGGCCCAATTAGAAAAGATGTATCCGCTATGTGGGATCTTTCCCCTCATTTTATATATACGGCAAATTATCTTTTAAACGCAAAACCCATATCGGTTCTTGCCCGTGGAAGGGACCTACTGATTAAGGGTATGGATGATGTTGTTTTCCTAACCTTTGAATATGATAATGGAGTTTTATTTAATCTGCATTCATCATGGTTGGATCCACTAAAGGTAAGACAGCTGGTTATTATTGGTTCAAAAAAAATGGCTGTGTTTGATGATGTTTCAACGGATTCCAAATTACAAATTTATGATAAATCTGTAACGGTAGATGGTGATCCAAATTTTGCAAAATTGAATGTTATTTTAAGGGTAGGAGATATGATTGTTCCAAAATTGGAAAATAAAGAACCTCTAAGAGAGGTTGTACTGGATTTTATAAAGAGCGCTAATGAAGACAAAAAGCCTTTTATCTCTGCAGAGGAAGGCCTAGAAACAGTAATCATATTGGATGCTGCACAAAAATCCTTAGATAGTAAAAAAGAGGTGTTTTGTAAAATAAAATGAGAGTGAAAATAATCAATACAATATATCCAAATGTACATCTTGGAAAAAATTCCAGAGTTGATGAAGGTGTGATCATAGGCTTTTCAGAAACTAAAATAACGGAAACAACTTCGATTGGAAAAAATTCGATTCTTAGATCACAAACAGTTATTTATTCAGGTGTTAAAATAGGAGATGATTTTCAAACAGGACCGCACGTTTTAATTAGAGAAAATAATATTATAGGAAATAATGTGGCAATTTGGCATGGTACAACAATTAGTCCAGGTAATATTATAGGAGATGAGTGTCGCATTCATGCTAATAGTTTTTTAGAGCTTGTAACATTGGGTAAAAGGGTATTTATAGGTCCTGGAGTAGTATTTACAGATGATCCACATCCTGTTAACCCTTCGCCAAGAATCCATTTTGGCGGGGCTAGAGTTAATGATGAGGCAGTTATAGGAGCTAATGTTACTATTTTACCCCACGTGCGAATTGGAAAGCATGCTGTAATAGGCGCTGGTTCAGTAGTTACGAAGGATATTCCTGAAGGTGAAGTCTGGGTAGGGAATCCTGCTAAATTTTTAAAGAGAGTAGAAGATATAGTTTGTCAAGATTTAGGGGGGAAACATTTCCCATATAGAGAGTTTTGGAATATTAAATGAAGATTAATTTTGTAGATTTAAAAAAGCAATATATTGATAATAAAAAAGAAATAGATAATGCAATTAGTAAAGTTATTAATTCTGCACAGTTCATTCTTGGTAAGGAAGATGATGAATTTGAGAAAGAATTTGCTAGATTGATCGGGGTAAAATTTGCTATAAGCGTAGGAAGTGGTCTGTCGGCATTGGAACTGGGAATAAAAAGCTTAAATTTGGGAAAAGGGGATGAGATTTTGGTACCTGTAAATAGCTTCATTGCATCAGCTCTAGCAGTCTCACTAACAGGAGCAACTCCAGTTTTAGTGGATTGCATGGAAGATACCTTTAATATTGATGTAAAAAAAGCTGAAAAGGCAATTACAAAAAGAACAAAAGCAATTATGCCGGTCCATCTTTATGGGCAGGTAGCAGATATGGTATCTATTTTAAAACTTGCTCAAAAACATAATTTAAATGTTATTGAAGATTCATGCCAAGCTCATGGAGCTAGTTTTAAAAAGAAAATGGCAGGTAGTTTCGGCACTTTCGGCGCATTTTCTTTTTATCCGGGAAAAAACCTAGGTGCTTATGGTGATGGAGGAATGGTCACAACAAATAGCAATTCTATTGCTGAAAAGATTAGGATGTTTAGGAATTATGGACAAAAAGAAAAGTATAAACATCTTTTATTAGGTGGGAATAGTAGATTAGATAATCTTCAGGCAGCTATTCTACTCGTAAAATTAAAAAAACTTAAGAGTTGGAATGAAAAAAGATTAGTGAATGCAAAATTATATAATCAGCTTCTACAGAATTTACCTATTGTTACCCCAAATATATTTCTGGATTATAATCATGTGTTTCATTTATATGTTATCTTAACTAGTAAAAGAGAAAAATTAGCTCAATATTTATTGTCCCAGGGAATTCCTACACAGATTCATTATCCTGTCCCCATTCATCTTCAACCAGCATATAAAAAGCTAGGTTACAAAAAAGGGGACTTTCCAGTGGCAGAAAAATTAGCTCATGAGATATTCTCCTTGCCAATGTATCCAGAGTTAACATCTAGTGAAATTAGATACATCTGCCAAAAAATAAAAGCTTTTTACCGTGGTTAAAAATTTTTCTAAAATCGATCTTTCAATTATTATTCCTACATTTAATGAAGAAGAAGGTATCGAACCGACTATAGATAGAGTTTATCATGATGCTAAAAAACAACCGATCAAATCAATGCTTAGTTCCTTTGAAGTGATAGCGATAAATGATGGTAGTTTTGATCACACAAAAAACGTCTTGGATAAAATAAAGAAAAAATATAAAAATCTAAGGATAATTAACCATAACTCTAACAAAGGCTTAGGTGCATCAATTCTGACAGGTGTTAAAAACTCTAAAAAAAAGTTTATTACATATTTACCAGCGGATGGTCAAGCTTTTTTGAATGAAATCTCTGGGGGTTTACAAAAAGCTCCCTTCGCTGATTTAGTTCTAACTTATAGAGGAAAAAGGGAGGATTATAATTCCTACAGAAATCTCCTCTCCAGCAGCTTAATGATCTCAATGAGAATTTTTTTCGGGTTAAAATTTAAAGATTATAATTGGGTGCATATATATAAAAGAAGTTTATTTTCTAAAATAACTGTTAAATCTAAAGGTGTATTTTATTTAGCAGAAATTGTTGTCAGGGCAAAAGAACACGGTTATAAGATTTTGGAAGCGCAAGCAAAATATCACCCTAGATCTACTGGCTATTCAAAAAATGCTAGACTTATAATTGTAATTAAAACCCTAACAGATCTATTTAAGCTATGGATAGAACTCAAAATATGTTAATATTATATTGATGAAAAAAATATTTATTACCATTTTTTTGTTATTTTCAGTACAGCTAGCTTATGCATCTGAACTAGAGACTCTCAATCTACCAACTCAGACTATAAATCCGGGAGATTTTTATTACTCGCCCGTAAGACTATTAGAAAAAATAACAGAGAAGCTTAAATTTCAAAAAAATGATAGATTTGATTATTTAAGTTCACTTATTGATAAAAGAATGTCAGATTTAGGTTTTGTTGTAAAAAATAAAAGATTAGGAGAGATTCAGAGATCATCAGAAAGATTAGCTTATCAGGTAGGAACATTAACAGATTTATTAATTAAGGAAATGAATACTGAAAAGAAAGAAAATCTTAATAAAAAAATTAACAGTTTTTCCCCAGCTCTAGCAGAATTAAGAGATAATTTTCCTGCGAATTCAAGTTACTGGATGCTTGTACAACACGACATAAATTCACTAAAAGAATATTCAGAAAAATTAACCAGATAAATTAATTAATATCATTTTGAATTCATATTCTGAAGATCCTTTGATAATTGCTGGCGGATGGAATCAGTTATCGGAGTTAATTTACCATTTCTAAAATCAAAAGCAAATACTTTGGAAAGAGGAACAGGAATAGGCTTTCTACCGTGCAAGGTTTGTAATATTTGACCATTGCTAACCATATTAAATAATTCCTCATAATGTTCAGTTGGAATAGGAGTATTTAGCCAATCTGGTATCTGGTATAGCAATCCACCATGAGGAGGAAAACCAAAAGAAAAGATCATATATATTGCTGTGGAATTATCAGTAGTAAAATAAAAGAGGCTTGGGTTTTCCTTATCGATAGAAGGGACATTTTGTAATAGAATACTCCAGGCTTTGGTAGCCAAATCAATATTTCGATTTTCTTCTAGATTTGTTAAATACTTGTTAGCGGCCACAAAATTGATTTTCAGCCAAAATACTAATAAAATCATTGGAATAAATAAGGTTAACATTTTTACGCCTTTTTTAGAGCCAGATCTTTCAATAATTAGCCATAATAGACTACCAAATAAAATAGAAAAACCAAATGCCCCCATTGTCAAATATCTACTCGTGGTTTCTAGTATTAAGTAAGGAGTTTTAAACCAATATAGAAATGAAAAAGAAATTAACCAGATAAGACCGATGATTATTAAAGAAACCGGCAGCCAATTACTAGTTCTGAATCTCCACAAAAGTATAGATGAAGCTACAATTAGGTGAAGTCCAGTTAATATTGATAAAATATTAGATGACGATAAAAGCGGATTCCACAAAAGTAATACTTTTGCTAAAAATAATCCCAAAATGTTGGAAATTGTAAGATAAACAAAAAATTTATTCCCCCCTTTAGTCGTCATGGTTAAAATGAGATCTGAAACAATAAAATATAAACCCATTAGTGATGTTCTTCCCAAGGCTACAGAGCTAATTACTGTATCTGGAAAAACAAAATTTCCCAATATTCCAAGAAAATAAAATAGAATATCAATTCTGCCTTTTTCAATCATTGTTCCAAGATATGCAAGATTAGATTTTATAGAGATATTATCCTCAGGATTACCAAAGCTTCCTAGTTTAAGCAGTATTAATAAGATAATTACTGGAGTAATTATTCTAAGAATAAAATATTTATCTATTTTAAATTGTTTGTTACTATTAGAAAAAAATATTAAAAAGAATTCAATTACCCATAAGAAGATAATGGAGCCGTGCATTCGTACAGGTACAACACCTAATGCTAAAGTAAAAAACACAGTAAATAATAAGTATTTTGAAAAAAATAGTTTTCCTGAAGAATTACGCAATTTTAAATAAAGTATAAAAGAGAAATTTAAAAAGAAAACTCCAGCATAGGTATTCATATTAAAAACCCAGTCAGTTGTTTGCAGTCCAGTTGCTGAAAAAGTAAATATTAACGTTGCAATATATGCAGGAAGGGATTTATTTGCAAGATTCCTTACCAAAAAAAATAATGATATGGTTGCCAATATTCTTAGAAATAAAGACGCAGTAAAATAGGCAGTTGGTTCGTATCCGAAAAAATGTCTAATTATGCCAAGAAATAAATATTGAGGCCAATATGGACTTAAGTATGATCGAATATCATAGAAGGATAGGGTTTTAGAGACATCGAATGATAACCATAAATTATATAATTGCTCCCAATCATCACCGTAGAGAGCTAAATTAAGAGTTTTTTTCAAAAAAATATAAGAAAGAACAGGAATAATAATCAATACCCAGATAATTTGAAATTTAGAAAATAGCATTTTTCTCATACGATTAGCTTCTGTCATTATCTCTACTTATTATAAATGCTACATGAGAAAAAGGATACCAAAAAGGCCTTTCAAGTATTATTATTTTGCATCTAAATCCTAAACCTTTAATTAAATTTTGCCATTCACCTTTTGACCTCATTGATAGAGGAGCATACAAATCTCCATAATGAAATTTGTTTAAAATAATATCAGCAATTTTACCTAAAATTGTTGGTTCAAATTCGAATAAGAGTACTGTTTTTCCAACTCGGGCTGCTTCTTTTATAACATTTACTTGGTGTTCTTTATCAATGTGGTGCAAAACATCATTAAGCATAGAAAAATCAAAAACATTGCTTTTAACAGGAATTTTTCCATTGTTAATTTTTATGAATGGGATCCTTTTATCGATAAGATAATTTTTAACATCTGCACCTGTAACTTTTGATGAGAAATAGTTCCCCAGAATTTTTGTTACTACGCCTGTTCCACAACCGATATCCAGGATTCTATTTCCTTTTTTAATACATCTCTTATAGGCTGAGATTATTAGTTTAGTTCTGTAGGTAGATGTTAGTTGAGAAGTATTCATTACTTACTTTGTGCTTTTAAATCCGCAGTCAATTTATTTCGCACCACAGTTGTTATATTTATGAGCTCTCCGTTTCTAAAATCGAATGCATAAATTCTAGATAATGGTACAGGGATAGCCTTTCTACCATGAATTTTTTGTAGCGGTGAACCATCCGTTACATAAGAAATTAATTCTTGGTAATTAGTTGAGGGAAGAGGTGTTAAATCCTGCTCTGGAATCCTATATGTCATACCTGCACGCATAAAAAATCCAAATACTAATACACCTTGCAATGACAAAGGATTGTCAGTTGTGAAATAAAATACCGAAGGTCCTATTGGATCGAGTTTTGGCACATTTCTTACTAAAGTGTTCCAGGTTCTTTCGGTAAGTTCTCTATTTCTTGTTTGTTCAAGAATTCCTAAATAGGCTTGGCTTTTTTGAAAATTGGTCGAAATCCAGAATAGGAAAATAAATATGGTCAAAAGCAAATAAAAACTACTTAATACTCTAGTGTTTTCATTTTTTTGAAGAGAAATAGTTTGAGAGAAAATAAGATTTATGAATCCTCCTAAGAATATTGCAATACCAGCAGATCCCATCAGCATGTATCGGCCTGTTGTTTCAATAAGATAGTAGGGGGTAAAAAGCCAATAGATTATTGTCATTGTTATTATCCAAATTAATGAAATAATAAAGCTTGAGGAAAGATGAGGGTAAGTTTTTCGAGTTAAAATGGAAAGCCAAATGGACCAAAAAATAAGCTGACCACCTAAAGCAATTGCAAATAAAACATCAGAGGGGGGGTAAGGGTTTAAGTTATAAAGCGGATTAGGATTTATTGAGACGAGCCATCCTAATACTAATCCCCAAATGAAATTAAAGATGAAAATTGGAAGATAAAAAAGAAAATTTTTTGTCCTTGCAAGAGACCAGGAGATAACGATCCCCATGATTATCGAAATGCCATTTGTAAGAAAAACTACACTTGTAAAATTATCCAGACTAACGCTATCAGGCAATACTAAATGTCCAATGATTCCAAGGAAATAAAACCAAACAGCATAATAACCTTTATGATTTAACTCTTGTAATACCTGAGAACTTTCTGATAATCGATCTGTGGTAAAAGATCCTTCCCCAAAACTTTTAACATGTAAAAGTAATACAAAAACTAAAATAGACGTAATAATTCTAATAACTAAGTAGCGGTTGATTTTATTTTCTCTCTTTTCTGCTACAAAAGTTAAAAATAAATCCATAATAATTAAGAAAGGGACAGCGCCATGCATTCTTGTTGGTACAATAGCTAATGCTAGTAGAAAGGTCACGATAAATAAAATATAGTTAAAAGAATAAATAGTGTTCAACTTTCGGATTTTTAAATAAAAGACTGAAGCGAGGCTTAAAAAACCTAATCCAGCATAGGTATTCATATTAAAGACCCAATCAGTAGTTTGTAAACCGGCAGCTGAAAATAAAAAAATAATAGTTGATAATATCGCTGCGAACTTACTTCCAGTTAGTCCAAAAGTAAAAAAATATAGGCTAATATTAGCAAATAATCTCATAAGAAAAGAGGCTACAAAATAAGCTGGAGGATAAAAATCCCAAAAATGATTAATAATCCCCAGGTATAAATAATTTGGCCAATATGGATTTAGGTAAGACTTAATATCAAAAAATGATTTTGTGTGATATACAAAAAAATCTCTCCACAAATTATAAAGATGTTGCCAGTCATCTCCGTATAGTCCTAAATTGAAGGATTTCCTCATTACTACTGCGCTTACAAGAGGTAGACCTATAAATATCCAAATTAGAACAATTTTATTGACAGAAGATTTGTGCTCATGAATACTTTTGTCAAACATAGTCAGAAGATTATTACATATGTAATAATTGATTAACAAGATATAAAAACGAGATAGGTAAATTAATTTGCATAAACTCATTCCAGGTACTAGAATCGAAAAGATGATTAATAATTATAAAGTGATTTGGCCCTCAGTCTCAGTAGCCATAGCAACGAGAAATTCGGAAAGAACACTATCACGGTGCTTATCTTCAGTTAGAAAACAGGAATACTCGTCAAATTTAGAGATTATTCTTGCTGATGGGGGATCAAAAGATCAAACACTGGAAATTGCTAATAAATTTAAAGCAGTTGTTATAAAAGTTCCTGAGAGTATGCAGAACGCTGAATATAATAAAGGTATTGCAGTAAATGCAGCTAAAAATGAAATTCTTTTAATGATAGATCATGATAATATTCTACCGCATAGCCATTGGCTAGAAAATATGATTAGACCTCTTATTGACGATAATACTATTATGGGAAGTGGTGTTTTACGATTTGATTATGATAAAAAAATGTCTTTTGTTGATAGATATTCTGCTCTTTTTGGTGGTTCTGATCCAGTGACCGTTTTTTTTAATAAAAGCGCTCACCAAGGATATCTATACGATGATTTTCATTTGAGGGGGAAGTTGATCGAAGAAAAAGGAACTTATTTTAAAGTGGAGTTAGATCCGTCAGGACTGCCCGCCCTAGGCGGGAATGGATCTATTTTAAGAAGAAAATTTTTAAAATACGCAAATACTAAAGCTGGATATTTTTTTCATATAGATATTCATGTAGATTTAACAAGAAAAGGATATACGACGTATGCCTTTGTTAAAGACTCGATAATTCATCTAACTGATACCAGTTTTATTTCTTTTTTAAGGAGAAGAAGATATTTTATAGAGAAGTATCACTTTGTTGATCAATCAAAAAGAAGATATAGCATTTACAATCCGAAACAAGATAAACTAGGATTAGTTTTGTTTATTATTTATGCTTCTTCATTTGTTTTGCCCCTACTTGATTCAATAAGGGGATTTATCAAAATAAGAGATTTGGCCTGGTTTCTTCATCCATTCATGTGTTTTTCTATTATGCTCGTTTATGGTATAACAACTATTAAGGAGGGAGTAAAAAATGTCTTTTTGGCAGGGAAAAACAGTATTAGTAACAGGAGCTAGCGGTTTTGTTGGAACACATCTAGTTAAGCGGCTTCTTGAGAAAAAATCTAGGATTATAACCCTTTCTAAAAAAGGATCGGAATTATTAAAAGATACACAAAATGAAGTAGGTTGTTCTATTGAGGATTTTGAAAAAATTAACAGTTTAATTCAAAAGAATAAAGTCGATATTATCTTTCATTTGGCAGCCCAGCCAATTGTAGAAATTGGTCAATCAAATCCTATTAGAACCTTTGAGGTAAATATAAGGGGGACATGGAATATTTTAGAAGCTGCAAGAGAAAATAATGTTAAAAAAATTATTATTGCATCCACAGTTCATGTATATGGCGATAATCCAAAAACTCCTTTTAAGGAAGAATATTTTCCTCAACCATCAAGACCCTACGAAACCTCTAAGGCTTGTGCTGATTTGTTAGCACAATCCTTTGCGGATACGTATAATTTGCCTGTGGAAATTCCTAGATTTGTGAATATATATGGTCCCGGTGATTCTAATTTTTCCAGGCTTATACCCAAAGTTATTAAAAGTATTCTTGTTGGAGAGAAACCTGAGGTTTGGGATATAGGATCAATTCGAGACTTTCTTTATATTGATGACGTTATTAGTGCTTATTTAAAGCTTGCTGAAAAGAAACTTAACGGTGGTAAAAGGCTCAGAGTTTTCAATTTTGGTACAGGCAAACCTATTAAAATTCATGATTTAGTATTGAAAATCATTGAGCTTTCAAAGAAAAAAATAAAGCTAGAAATGGAGAAGCCTCCAGAGGAAAGAGCAAATGAAATAAAAAAACAATACGTATCTATCACAAAAGCAAAAAGAGAATTAAATTGGTTTCCAAAAGTTAGTTTAGAGGATGGTCTTACTAGAACAATAGATTGGTACCAAAAAAATTCGGGTTCTATATGAAGAGTCCTCATGTTTTTATCCTGGCAATTGGTTTTCTTCCAAATATTGGAGGATTAGAAACTCATCTTAAGGATCTAATAAAAGAATTAAACAAAGAAAATTGGAAAGTAACAGTGCTTACCTATCAACCTCTTTTTACCCCAGTTTTAGGCGAATGGGTAGAAAAAGCAAAAAATTTAGTAATATATAGACTGCCTGTTTTAAGGGGGATATTTTATAAATTATACAAAATACCTGTACTAGAATTCTTATTTCTAGAACCATTATTTTTTATAATGACTCCTCTAGTTCTAATAAGACATTCTGAAATTCATGTAATTAATGCTCAGGGTCTTATTGCAGGATTTACCGCCTGTTTTTGGTCAAAAGTATTTAGGAAGAGATATGTAGTTTCTGCGCAATCAGTTTATAATTTTCCTAGAAAAGGATTATATAGAAATGTATGCAAATGGATTTTTAAATCTGCGGATAAGGTTATAGCAATTTCAAAACAAACAAAGAAAGATATAGAAACACTAGGAGTGGAATCTGATAAAATTATTATCTACACAAATTGGGAGGATAGTAGCATATTTGTACCGACTGAAAAGAAAAAAGCAAAAATTAAAGTCGGTTTTTCGAATGCATTTGTAGTTTCATTTTTTGCAAGACTGGTTGAAGAAAAAGGGGTAAAAGTACTTATCGAAGCAATAAAATTATCTGATAAAAGAATTATATTTGCTGTATATGGAGAAGGTCCATTAAAAGGATGCGTAATTTCTGCAACAAAAACAAATAAAAATATAAAATACATGGGAATAATCCCACCTGAATTATTACCGCTACATTACAGTGCAGCTGATATAGTCATTATGCCTTCATTGCATGAGGAAGGGTTTGGTAGGGTTGCCGCAGGAGCATTACTTTGTGGTACACCAGTTATTGCATCGAATAGAGGAGCTTTACCTGAGGTAGTAAGTATAAAAGTAGGAAAAATTATTGAGCCTACCCCAAGGAAAATCTCTATATGTATAGATTACCTATATAGTCATAAATTAGAATTAAATAAAATGGCGCTTAAGGCACGAGTTTATGCAATTTCTAAATTTAATTCCAGAAATGCAAAAACTATATTGAACAGTTTTATGAATTAAAAACAAACTTATGAAAAATCAAAATATAATATTTGATGTTGTTATAGTAGGTTCGGGTCCAGCTGGTGTTAGTGCGGCCTTGCCTCTGGTTAAGGGGGGCCTGAAGACTGCAATTTTAGATGGCGGATTGGATAATAATAGGCAGGATAAAAAAATAGATGTTTTTAAAGAAATTAATTTTAGTAAAACAAGTAATGCGTATTCCTTAATTAAAAAAAGCAGTTATGTTTTTAATAAAACATATAGGCTCTTAAAAATTAAAAGTAATGTTGAAATTATACAATCGCTAGCTAAAGGTGGATTGTCGGAAAAATGGCATGGTATTTGGGATTATTTTTCTAGTAAAGAACTCACAACAATAGGTTTATCTCCTAAAAAAATAAAAAATGAATATAAAAAAATTGCCAAAAGGTTAAATCTTGAATTTGACGCCAAACAAAAAAATAATATTTATGAAGCCCCTCTATTTCCCTACAGTACAGCACTAGCAGTCGAGAATTTGAAAAAGTATAAAAATCTTACATATATTAAAAATCAGCTAGTAGTTGAAGTTAAAGAAAAGAAAAATAAGGTAAAAATTTTTAGTTATTCAATTTCTAATAGCTCGCATAAGATTACAAGTGCTAAATATATAATTTTGGCTGCAGGCTCAATTAATACTACGAGGATACTACTTAAAAGTTTAAGAAAATTTGATTATAAGGCATCGTTTTTAACTAAACCGCATTATTTAATAATATGTCTTCAATTGAAAAAATTATTAAAAAGGAATTATGTTTCTAAATTTAATCAACTAGTAATATCCAGTAAAAAAATAAAGAATGGTCTTGAAACTTTCTTTATTCAACTTTATAACTTAAATACTGATTCTCTGTTTAGGGTCTTTCATATTAATCATCTTCCAAAAATACCTTTACCCTTCATAATTGCTGATGTGCGTTTTCCAGCATTCCCCTCCCCCAATAAATTTTCTAGATTAATAATGAAGAATAGGAAGGAGTTCCTAGAAATTTCTTTTAAAGAAGCTGAGGAAGAAATATCCGATCATAAAAATAAATTAGAAGAGATTAATAAACAACTACACTCATTAGGATTGATACCAATAAAAATCATAAATGATTATTCAGCCTCTCATTATGCTGGTGGAGTTCCTATTAAAAGCAAAGAAACTGGATTATCTGTAGATGTAAACTGTAGGCTTAATCAATCGAGAAGAATATTTGTGGCAGATGCTTCTACCTGGAGATGTTTGCCTTCAAAAGCACCAACTTTTACAATAATGGCTAATGCTTCTATAGTCGGAAAAAATGTTTTAAAAGACTTCAAAAGTATTTATCAAACCAGAGGCTAAGAGTCAATAATGAGAATATATTATTGTCGTAGTTTAAATTATTTCTAAAATAATCATTTAAATAATCTTCCAGTTTATTCTTCTCAAAGATTTTTCCTATCATTGAGGATGTAAGAATTTGATTTGTTAAATCTGTTTTTAGAGAACCCTTAAACCATTTATTTTGTGGAATATTAAATCCCTTCTTGGGACGGTTAATTAATTCTTGAGGCAGTAAGTTCTTCCACTTAGCTATACTTTTAAGAATCTTCTTCTTAGTAAATAATTTTAGCTTCATATTTGAGGGCATTTTTGCTATTTTCTCCATTAAAATATGATCCAAAAAAGGAGATCTTAGCTCTAAACCAAATGCCATTGATGCAGTATCAGTTTTGTATAATAGATTGTCAGGTAAATAAGTATTTATATCAATTTTTAAAGCATTATCTAAATCGGAAAGATCTTTATCATAAAACTTTTTATAAAGCTCATAGGTGTCGTTACTTGCAGTCAATTTTTTAAAACTTTGAGAATAAAGATTCTGCTTAACTGAATTTGTAAAAAAAAGATTGTAGTTTATATATTTTCTATAAAAAACTTCGTTTAGCGTTGTTAGAAATCTATAAGATCTTTCAGTTTGTTTGTGAGGATATAATTTTAACAAAGCGCCAAGAGTTTTTGGAACAAAACTATTTGTATGTGATATCTTGGATATGAAATTGCTAATATTAACAAATAAGTATCTCTCATAACCTGCAAAATTTTCATCACCACCGTCACCTGTAAGGGCAACTTTAACCTTAGAGCTAGCTAGTTTTGAAACCAGCATGGAGGGCAGAATAGAATTATCACCAATAGGTTCATCATAATTATCCGCAATAGTTATAAAGCTTTTTAAAAGATCTGAGGGTTTGACAATAAGTTTGTGATGCTTTGTATTATAAATTTTAGCCACCTCAGAAGAAAATTCAGATTCATCGAATTTTTTATCATCAAAACCAATACTAAAAGTATTTATTTTTTGAGATGAATTTTTTGCCATTAATGCAACTATCAAGCTTGAATCAAGCCCCCCGCTAAGTAATACCCCAACAGGAACATCCGAAATCAAATGAGATTTTACCGATCTTTCCAACTCATTGAAAACTAAATTCTCCCATTCATCCGAGGATAGTTTTAGCTTTCTTCTGAAATTAAGAGACCAGTATTTGTGAATACTCATCTTTTTATCTTTATAAATAAAGTAATGTCCTGACGGTAGTTTATATATATCCTTAAATCCTGTTTTAGGAGCAGGTACATATTGAAGGGTCAGAAAATCATCAATGGCTTGAGCATCAAAATCTGGATTAAAATTTAATAGAGGGAGTATTGCTTTTATCTCAGAACCAAAAATTAATTTATTATCTTTCAGAAAATACTTCAAGGGTTTTTGTCCCAATCTATCTCTCGCTCCAAAAAGCAATCTTTTTTTCCTGTCATATATAACAAAACTAAACATCCCGTTTAATTTTTCTAGACATTTAAAGCCCCACTGCTGATAAGCATATAAAATAACTTCTGTATCCGAATTAGATTTAAATTGGTATTTATTATCCAACAAATCTTTAATTTCTAAGAAATTGTAAATCTCTCCATTAAAGGTAATACAAAGAGATCTATCTTTATTAAACATTGGTTGATGACCTTTTTCGGAAAGATCAAGTATGGATAGACGTGTATTTCCCAGGGCCACATCTTCAAAATATTGAGTCCCATTATCATCAGGTCCACGATGCTTTATTGCTTCTACTGCTCTATCTAGAGAAACTCTTTTTGTAAAACCGCCATAGCCTACTATTCCACACATATTAGTAAATATTAATTTTTCTTAAAAGATTGAATATAAAAAATCTAAGCTTTATCGGGATCAAACCAACAATTATTTCTTGCAAAAAATTATAGAATTTATCAAAAGGCGTCATATTATATCCTAGCATCAAAACAGCATTTAGTCGGATTAAAATAGTATTTTTAAGTTGTGCATTACTCATAGTAGTAGAGATAGATTGTTTATGCATACGGAGTTTTAATAAAGATTTATTTAGGTTCATAAATTTCCCAATTTTACCAACTCGAAAATAAAGTTCATAATCCTGGCTGACATTAATTATTTCATTATATCGTTCCTTTTTTAATACTTCTGCCTTCCATATTGTTGCAGGATGAGCAAACGGACTATATCGGAATATATGTTTTCTAATATTTGTATCGTTATTTTGATATTTTCTTATATATTTTGTTTTTAGCTCGGAATCGCAAATTTCTACATATGAACCGCTCACTACAACTTTGGGATTTTTCTCCATGAGTTCTATCTGGAGTTTGAAACGCTCTGGAAAGGACCAATCGTCTGCATCCATACGGATAATATATTTCCCTTTTGCTAATTTAATTCCCTCATTGAGACTTCTGGTAACCCCCAGATTCTTTTTGTTTTGTATTAAAATAATTCTTCTATCTATATTTCTAAAATCTTTAAGAATATTAAAAGTTGAGTCGGTACTGGTATCATCTATAATAACAAATTCAAACTTTTTATATGTTTGATTTAAAATGCTTTCTACGGCCTGCTTCACATATTTCTCAGCATTATATGTAGGCATTATTACGGAAACTAGTGGATTATTATTTGAATTTTTCATTTTGTTGTTTGAACCAACTAACATATTTTTGCAAGCCATCAAATAGGGTAGTTTTTGGTTGGTAATGTAATATTTTTTTGGCTTTATTTATATTTGCAAAAGTTACAGAAGCATCTCCTAGTTGTTCTGGTAATTTATTTATCAGGGCCTTCTTTCCTAAAATTTTTTCAAGCATATGTACTAGTTTAAGGAGTTCTACTGATTCATTATTACCCAAATTAATAATTTCATACCTAGATTTTGAATAATCTAATGTAGCAACAATTCCTGAAATAATGTCATCAATAAATGTATAATCCCTTTTAGTTTCCCCCTCACCATAAATTGTAATGGGTTTACCTTCATAAATTAATTTAGTAAATTTATGAATTACTAAATCCGGTCTTTGCCTTGGCCCGTAAACAGAAAAAAATCTAAGGCCGATGAATTGCATGTTATATAAATTTGAATATACATGCCCAAGCACCTCACCTAAAATTTTAGTAGCTCCGTACGGACTAACTGGCATAAGTACTGAGTCATTCTCTTGCCATGGTACTTTTGGATTTATTCCGTACACGCTGCTTGATGAGGCAAAAATAAATTTTTTACATCCAATATCTCTGGCAAATTCTAAAAGATTTTGGGTACCCAAAATATTGATCTCTGAATATAAGACGGGATATACTAGGCTAGATTTTACACCTACTCTAGCTGCTAAATGGATAATAATATCAAATTTTTGTTTCGCTAATTTAAATTTTAATTGATGGTAATTTCTGATATCTACTTTCACTAAAGTAAAGTTTGATTTTTTAATAAAGGGTTTAATATTTTCTCTTTTTATATTTGGATTATAAAATGAGTCAAAATTATCTAAACATGTAATTTTTAGGCTAGGATTTTCTATTAATTTGTTTATTAAACTACTTCCAATAAAACCCGCCCCTCCAGTAACTAGTATATTCATATATAATTTTTTCGGGTTTTTGAAGCTTCGCTTATAAAACCCGCTCCTCCAGTAACTAGTATATTCATATCTTCATTTTTATTTCTGTATGATATAGTATAGCTATTCTTCCTGTCAAAGTGGATTGATTGTTTCTTATATCAAAATACTTTCTAATTACAGAAAATTCGTTTTATGGAAAAAAAATTTATTAGTATTTTTCCTGCAAATTATAGACCATATTTACGAAATTCAATATTCGACCCTAAAAAAATATTGGATTATTGGAATCGAATTTTTATTCATCTCAAAAAATATCTACAAGAACAAAATATAGATATAAACACATACGATATATCAACAAAAGAAATACCCTATAGATATGTCTACCTTGACTTGCCTTATCCTTGGGTTCCTGAAAATTTCTCTGTTTGGAAATCTATATTTTTAAATAGACAAAGGAATATTCTTATATGTCTAGAGCCACCAATGATTAATCCCTTCAATTACATGAAGATATTTCATCCCTTTTTCATAAAGATTTATACATGGAATGATGATTTGGTAGATAATAAAAAATATTTCAAAATACGACTACCTAAGCACAGTATGGGAATAAATACGCGCGCTAAGAAATTTAAAGATAAGAAGTTTCTAATTTTGCTTAATACAAATAAATCACCATTTTACCCATTTAAACTACTAAGTTCCTTTGGTAAAGAACTGTATTCTGAAAGAATTAAGGCAATTGAGTTTTTTGAGCAAAATATCCCGGAAAAGTTTTATTTATATGGTAGAAGTTGGAATAAACGAAAAAAATATTCTTTAAAAGAGGTTATGCTTGGTTTCAAAATATATTCAAGGTACAAAGGGGAAGTGAAGGATAAAATTAACATTCTATCGAATTTTAAATACTGTATTTGTTTTGAAAATATAACGAATGTTAATGGATATATCACTGAAAAAATATTTGACTGCTTTAAAGCAAAGTGTGTCCCTATTTATTTGGGAGCCTCTAATATAAGAAAATATATTCCTAGGAATTGTTTTATTGATTACCGTGATTTCGGTGATTATGAAAAACTAATAACTTTTCTTAATTCGATTGATGAAAAAAGATATGTCAGTTATATCGAAAATATAGAAAAATTATTAGCAGATAGAAAATTTATTAATTCATGGTTTGAAGCTGGTTATTCGAAGTTCTTCTTAGAAGCAGTTTTAGAAATTAAATCTGCAAAAATTTAAAAATTAAGGCTATCTCTGGTATAATCTGCGGATGAAGTTTAAAAAAGTTTTAATTACAGGTATTACGGGTTTTGTTGGCAGTCACCTTGCAGAATATATTTTAAAAGAGCATAAAGATATAAAAATTTATGGACTGGTAAGATGGAGATCACCTAAGGATAATATTTATAAGATTCTTGATAAAATTAATCTTTGCTACGGTGATTTAGAAGATTATAGTTCTATAGAAAAAATTCTATCAGATTTAAAACCGGATGCTATTTTTCATTTAGCTGCTCAATCATATGTAGATTTTAGTTTTCTTTCTCCGATGTCAACTTTACAAACAAACATAATTGGCACTGCTAATTTGCTTGAGGTTGTTAAAATTCTTAAATTAAAAGAAAGATACGATCCTGTGATTCATGTTTGTAGTACCTCTGAGGTTTATGGACAAGTTAAAAAAGATGAAATCCCGATTAAGGAAACAAACTCCCTTAGACCAGCATCGCCTTATGCAGTTTCTAAGGTTGGGGAGGATATGCTAGCTTTGCAATATTTTTTATCTTGGAAGTTAAAAACAATTAGGACAAGAATGTTTACTCATGAAGGTCCTAGAAGGGGAGAAGTTTTTGCTCCTTCCAATTTTGCTAAACAAGTTGCTGCAATAGAATCCGGTAAACAAAAGAATATTGTGATGGTTGGAAATTTAGAAAGTGTAAGAACATTTATGGATGTAAGGGATGCAGTAAAGGCATACTGGTTGCTTGTTAATAAGTGTACGCCAGGTGAAGTTTACAATATAGGTGGAGTAGAAACTATGACTATTGGAGATATGTTAAATAAACTCATCGGTTTCTCCAAAAAGAAAAATATAGAAATAAAAATAGATCCTAAACGTTTACGCCCCTCTGACGTCACTCTACAAATACCTTCAGTTGAAAAGTTTACTCAACAAACTGGTTGGAAACCAAATATTAGGTTTGACCAAACTCTAAAGGACATGCTGGATTATTGGAGGGATTACTACAAAAAAAATATATGATCAGGAAAAAATTGATTTTAGATCTTTATAAAAAAGCCTATTTAATAAGATCAGCGGAAGAGTTAATCATTAAGCATTACGACAATAATGAGATGAAGACACCAATGCATATGTCTATGGGGGAGGAAGCTATTATAGTTGGTGTTTGTACTGCAATTGAAAAAATCTCAAAAATATTTGGAACTTATAGAAGCCATGGTTTATATTTGGCAGTAACTAAAGAAACTGATAAATTCTTTGCAGAAATGTATGGAAAGATGACAGGAATTTTAAAAGGAAAAGGAGGTTCCATGCATCTTTTGTCGCCTGACGATGGCTTATTAGGGGTGTCTGCAGTGGTTGGTAGTACTATACCTTTGGCAGTTGGGGCAGCATTTGCCAATCTATATCTAAAAAAAAAGCAAATAGTGACAGTATTTTTTGGTGAAGGTGCAGTTGATGAAGGAGTTTTTTGGGAAAGTTTAAACATTGCCTGTTTAATGAATCTTTCTGTCCTTTTTGTCTGTGAAGATAACGGTTATGCAGTTCACACCCCACCAATAGAAAGGCGAGGGTATAAAAGTTTAACTAATATAATAAAGCAGTATTCAGCTTCAGTTTTTGAAACAGATTCTACTGACGCAGAACAGATTTATAAACTTACTTTAAAGGCTATTGATTCAATTCAAAAGAAGCATCAACCGGCTTTTCTGCAGTTAAAATATTACCGATATTTAGAACATGTTGGTATTCATGAAGATTTCAATTCAGGGTATAGATCTAAATTAGAATTTACTAGGTGGCAAAAAAAGGATCCAGTTAAGTTATTAAGAAACAAATTAAAAACTATAAAAGTTAATGGTTTGGATATCATAAAACTTGAAAACAGAATTAATAAACAAGTGGTGAAAAGTTTTAATAAAGCTATAAAGGCTTCATTTCCCGATGCTTCAGAGCTTTTAAGAAATACATTATATGAACAAGCAATCTAAAACAGCAACAAAAAAAATTTCCTACCGCAATGCAATTAACGAAGCACTTAATCAAGAAATGGAGAGGGATAATTTAATTTTTACATATGGAATTGATGTTGCAGATCACAAAAGAATATTTGGCTCAACAGCTGGTCTTCTGGAAAAATTTGGCTCAAAGCGTGTTTTTTCCACCCCCCTCTCTGAAGAATCGTTGCTAGGTTTTGGTTTAGGTGCAGCTATTAACGGTTTACGACCAATCAACGTGCATATTAGAGTTGATTTTCTCCTTTTGGCGATAAATCAATTGGTCAATATGGTTGCCAGCTATCATTACGGCTCAGATGGAAAAATAAATGTACCATTAGTTATACGTGCAATTATTGGTAAGGGTTGGGGGCAAGCATACCAACATAGTAAAAGCTTACAATCTTTTTTTGCACATATTCCAGGTTTAAAAGTGGTTATGCCTACTACACCGGCTGATGCAAAAGGGCTCTTAATTTCTGCAATAAGAGATAATAACCCTGTTATAGTCTTAGAACATAGAATGCTTTATGATGTAGAAGGTGATGTATCGATTGAAGCTATACCTACTCCATTGGGTAAAGGACAGGTTCTTAGAAGAGGAAATGATCTTACTATTGTAGCCACTTCTTATTCTGTAGTTGAGGCTATGAAAGCTGCTGAAGTTTTGGAAAAGCAAGGAATATCTATAGAAGTAATTGATCCAAGATCTATTTTTCCTTTGGATGAAAATCTGATCATAAAATCTGTTGAAAAAACTGGTCACTGCATTATTGCAGACTATGATTGGATTTTTTGCGGATTTTCTGCTGAAATAGCTACCAGAATTTATAACAAACTATCTCATAAATTAAAGTCTGAGATTACGAGGTCTGGATTTGCACCGACACATTGTCCCAGCACAAGACTTTTGGAAAATGAATTTTATACAGACTCAATTGATCTAATAAGAATTGTTGAAAAAAAACTTAAGTTGAAAGAAACAGATTTATCGAATGAAATTTTTTATAGTTATGAAAATAAATTCAGGGGACCCTTTTGATGAATATTAATACTCTAGAACAGAAGGCTAAATGGGTCAGGCGAAAATCTTTTCAAATGCAAATCAGTGCAGGTAAAGGACATTTAGGTGGTGCATTTTCAATAACGGATATATTAATAGCTATCTATTACTCGGGAATATTTAATTTGTCTTCTAAAAAAAGAAAATATCCAGAAAGAGACAGAATTATTTTCAGTAAAGGGCATGCTTGCCTAGCGCTATATTGCGTGCTGGCTGACAAAGGTTATTTTCCAAAGGCTGAGTTAGATAAACATGGACAAAATGGATCGATTTTGGGGGGGCATCCTGATCATAAAATTCCTGGAGTAGAAGTTTCATCAGGTTCTTTGGGACACGGGCTGGGGATTGGTTGTGGCCTTGCCTTAGCAGCAAAGTTAGATAAAAAAAAATTCTCGACTTTAGTTATATTAGGAGATGGTGAATGCAATGAAGGATCAATTTGGGAAGGTGCTTCTTTTGCATCGCAGCAAAAATTATTCAACCTAACTGCAATTATTGATAACAATAAGGTTGCCGCAACCACTTTTACAAGAAATTTAACTGGTAATTCCTCTTTGGTAGCAAAATGGAAATCATTTGGTTGGGAAGTAATTCAAATTAATGGACATAACTTCAAACAAGTATTAAATTCACTAAAAAAAATTAAACAGGAAACCCGTCTGAAACCGCTAGCTATTATCGCTAACACTATAAAAGGTAAAGGTGTTTCTTTTATGGAGAATAATTACTATTGGCATCATGGTGTAGCTAAAGGAGAACAGATAGAAAAAGCAAAAAAGGAATTAGGATTAATTTAATGATCAAGATTAAACCACAGGCAATATACACAGATATGAGGGATGCTTTTTTTGAGGAACTCTTTCAAATAGCCAGATCCGATAAAGATGTAATCGTTTTATATGCTGACCAAGGATCTTTTACCTTTCGAAAATTTTATTCAGATATCCCGAAGCAAATAATTAATGTAGGTATTGCTGAACAAAATATGATAAGTGTTGCCGCAGGATTGGCACTAGCAGGAAAAAAAGTTTTTGCACATACAATCTCTACTTTTTTGACACTACGCTGCTATGAACAGATAAAGGTTGACCTAAGCATTATGAATTTACCTGTTACAATTGCCGGAATTGGAGCCGGATTTACTTATGGAAGTGATGGGCCCACACATCATTCAAATCAGGATATTGGTGTGATGCGTGTAATTCCAGGAATCAGAATCTTAAACGCCTCTGATTGTGTAAATACATCTGTTTTTCCTCATATTGCATATCAAATTCCCAAATTGACTTATATAAGATTCAGCAAGGGAAATTATTTACCTATCTATGATAATAACCATAATTTTCTTGATGGAGTAGGCGAGATTATAAAGGGAGAAAATATTGTTATTATTTCCACAGGAACAATGGTACATCAGGCTGTAAAGTTATCGAACGAATTTAAATCAAAAATTGGTGTAATAGATGTTTATCAGCTTAAGCCATTAAATGAGAAGAAATTATATAAACTTTTGTCATCTTATAAAAAAGTTGTTGTCTTAGAGGAACACCTAATGTATGGCGGATTGGCAACAATAATAGCTGATTTTTTAATAGATCATTTTATGAATAAAAAATTTTTAAGAATTGGTCTACCGGATGAAAATACTTTTGTATATGGTGATCTAGAATATATGCATGAGAAAATTGGAATATCAATTAACCAAATTAAGACAAAAATTGAAAAGTTTTTAAAAAATGAATAACTCCTCTAATTTAACATCTAAATCATTTGCCGATGTTTTTAATACTAAGGAAGATGCTCTTTCTACTTTAGTCAAACAGGCAATTAATAAAAGAAATTTTAAATACAAGAAGGTAGAAGGGAAAGAATATGATGATGCCATTTTGAGGATAATGAAGGTATTAGACGAAACAATTCTAGGAACTGCGGGTTCCCATAGGTTAAATGATTGGGAAAAAGGCTGGGGAGAAAACTTAAAGAAGTTTATTCGCAGTAATCATGATTTAAATCAATTAATCCCACAATTTGTGAAAAAAGATGCTTTTATTAGGTTTCGGAATAACTTTATTAGGCCTGAGAGTGACTCATTTGAAACAGATTTTGTTACTGTTATGAGATATTATCTTTTTAGCAAATACTATAAAAATGCAAATGCACTTTATGAATTTGGCGCAGGCACTGGGTTGAATTTAGTAGCAGCATCAGAAATTTTTCCCAAGATGAAATTAGTCGGACTAGATTGGGCAGAATCATCAATTAACATTATTAATGCATTAAAGGAGAAACTAAATATTAATATAACCGGAAAAAAAATGGATCTTTTTAGCCCAGATAAAAGATATAAACTTGATAAAGACAGTGCTATTTTAACCGTTGGGACTTTAGAACAGTTGGGAACAGATTTTAAAACCTTTGTTAATTATTTACTGATAAATAAACCTCAAATCTGTATCCATATGGAAACAATTTATGAACTATATGATAGAACTAATTTATTAGATTACCTAGCAGCGAAATATTTGGAAAAAAGAGATTATTTGAAAGGTTTTCTGCCCCATTTAAAACTTCTTGAATCAAAGAAGAAAATTAAGATACTTGAGATTAGGAGAACTTTTGGATCCTTCTTTCATGAAGGCTATACTTATATAGTGTGGAGACCCCTGCCTGCCGGCAGGCAAGAATTTAAAAATGAATAATTTTTATCAAGGAAAAAAAATTTTAGTGGCAGGAGGTACAGGTATGATAGGTACTTATTTAGTAAACAAGCTTTTACAATATGATTCTGAAGTCACTATTGCATCCTTAGAGCCAAAAAAGTATGCTGAAAAATTATTTGGAAAAAAAATTAAATTTATCCATTCGGATTTAACAGATTTTAAGAATTGTCTGAAAGTAACAAAAAATCAACAGCTGGTTTTTAATCTAGTAGGAATTAAGGGATCGGTTGGGATAGGAGAAACAAAAGCAGCTAGCTTTTTAGTGCCAATGCTGCGTTTTCAGACTAATCTAATGGATGCTGCCCATAAGAATAATGTAAAAGGTTTCCTTTTCACAAGTAGCATTTGTGCTTACCCGCAATCCAATAAACCTAAAAGTGAGGATAATATTTGGAATGGGCAACCAAAACAAAACGATCGTATTCCGGGACTTGCTAAAAGAATTGGTGAAGTCCAGGCAGAAAGCTATTTGCTTGAATATGGCTGGAAAGCTCCTAAAATTGTCAGGCCCTCAAATGTTTATGGTCCAAACGATGATTTTAATCCCCAGACCGCTCAAGTTATTCCAGCTTTAATTGCCAGGATGGCAAACGGTGAAAATCCAGTAAGGATTTGGGGAGATGGGAATATAATCAGAGACTTTATATTTGTAGAAGATGTTGTAGAAGGTATGCTTTTAGCCTTAGAGAAAGCCCCGCCCTGTGTGCCTATTAATCTTGGGAGCGGCATAGGGGTAAAAATAAAAAAAATTGCCCAAATAATTGCTGATAATATTCAAAAAAAACCAAAACTATATTGGGATAAAAGTAAGCCAATAGGTGACCCTATTAGAGTTCTTTCAGTGCAGAGAGCAGGGGATTTAATTAATTTCAAAGCCAAAACCTCTATTGATGAAGGTATTAAAAAAACTGTAGAATGGTATTTCAAATCCGATTGGTATAAAAAAAACAAAAACTAAAATGAAACGCGAATATTTGCCAACTCTTGCTGACCTAATTGATACCTTATCTATCGATCAGATAAAAGAAATTAAGATAGAAAAAAATAAACAGAGTTATGTTTTAGAGATGAAAAAGATTTCTCATGATATAGATATGCTAATCTCTCAAAAAGAAATAAAGCTTTCCGCAAGACTCATTAGAATGATAATTGTAATTGCCCAAGTCAATTTATTTATTTGGCATAATAAAGATAAAATGCTGGAGGACTCTGAGCATTATAATGATTTACTAAAAATGGCGCATCAATTAAATGGTGTAAGGAATAAAATTAAAAATCTTTTGATGGATTTAAGCGGAGAATCGGAATTCAGCAAAAAAAGGACCAATACAGAAACAGATGATTTAAAAGGATGGGATATCAGTATTGATTGATTTAAAGCTTAAAAAACTTGGGAATACTAGAATAAAAATTTCCTCTATTGGCCTGGGGACTGGAACTGGTTTTAAAAATACTGATAAAAAGAGGGAACATGAGCTAATTTATATACTGCAGAGAGCAAGGGATTTAAGAATCAATTTTATAGATACAGCTGAGGTGTATTTTGCTGGTGATGCTGAAAAATTAATAGGGAAAGCATTTAAGAAGAATCGATCAAAAATTTTTATTTCCACTAAGTTCTCTCCAGAAAATTCTAGCTATTCAGAGGTGCTTAAAGCATGTGAAGATAGTCTAAAAAGATTGCAGACTGACTATATTGATTTATATCAAATTCACTGGCCAAATCCACTAGTTCCTATTAAGGAAACATTAACTGCGCTGGAAAAATTAGTAAAAATAGGAAAAGTGAGAAACATAGGTGTAAGTAATTTTTCTCTACGACAATTAAAAGAAATTAGAAGAATATCTAAGCTACCGATTGTATCTCTGCAGGTTGAATATAACCTGCTTGAGCGCTCAGTAGAAAATGAGATTCTCACTTATTGTCAAAAGAATAAAATTACTCTTATTGCCTATACCCCTTTAAATTCCGGTAATATTTTAAAAACTGAAAAATATTCAGAACTATTTTCAATGCTATCTAAAAAATACAATAAAACTCCATCTCAAATAATACTAAACTTTTTAATATCTCATGAAAATGTGGTTGTAATACCGGCAACAACAAGTGTGAAGCATTTGAAGGAAAATGTAAAATCTACTGATTTTATACTCGAACAAAAAGATACTAAATTTATCTCGAAAATATTTAGTAGCAAGGTTAAAAAAATAGATACATGGAAAATTAAGGTTGCAACCAATGATGATCAAAAAGTATATAAAACAGTTGAAGAAGCCTTATTTAATAAGCAAAATTTTTTCCCAAGCCCAAAAATGCTATCAGATGATATAAAAAAGGGAGATTTTTTAAAACCAGTGAGGGTAAGAGTTATGCAGAAGAAAGAAGGTCATTTTGAATATGAATTATTAGGTGGTAGAATACGATATTGGGCTTGGGTTATAGCTTATAATGATAAAAAACCTATTCCCACAATAATAGAGGATTAAAATGGCAAATAAAAATTTAACTGGTATTAAAGTATACGAAAGTGATCATGAAAAACAGATTAGAAATGAAATAGTTGGGCATTTTAAAAATTGTCCGATTCCTGATGATCAACTAATGTCTAACTTAGGACTATTCCTAAATTCTAAAGATTTATCCAGGATACTTTTTATGGATTATATTTTTAAACAAATTATTGATATCCCTGGAGCCATATTTGAATTTGGTACAAGATGGGGTCAAAATTTAGCACTATTTTCATCTCTTAGGGGGATTTACGATCCTTTTAACAGACATAGAAAAATTGTTGGGTTTGATACATTTAAGGGCTTTCCTGAAATTAGTCCGAAGGATGGAAATTCAGAGATGATGCAAAAAGGTAACCTAGCTTTGACAAAAGATTACTTTGAATATTTATCAAAAATTATGGACTATCATGAACAGGAAAGCCCACTTTCTCATATAAAAAAATATGACCTAATAAAAGGAGATGCTAGTCTAGAAATTGTTAAATACTTGAAAAAGCATCCGGAAACAATTATAGCCTTAGCTTATTTTGATTTTGATGTTTATAAACCAACAAAGAAGTGTTTAGAAGCTATTAAGACTCATTTAGTCAAAGGAAGTATTCTAGCTTTTGACGAGTTAAATGATCCTGATTCTCCAGGTGAAACTCTAGCATTATCTGAAGTTTTTGGACTAAATAACATTCATCTGAAAAGATATAAGATTACCTCCCGAACATCATATTTTGTAGTTGAATAAGAAAAAAATGGCTAAATTCCTGAAAACTAAATTAGAAGGTGTTTTACTTATTAAGCCAGAGCCATATGAAGATTTTCGTGGAGAATACTTAGAGACATTTAATGATAAGGTTTATTACAAGGAAATTACCAGGAATTTAAAAGGTACTGTTTATCAAAAACAAGCCTCCAGCCTGCATTTTATTGAAGATGATATTTCAACAGGTAGCAGGGGAGTAATAAAGGGAATACATGGAGATAAAAAAACCTGGAAATTAGTACAATGCTTATTTGGAAAATTTTATCTAGTTGTATTAAATTATAATTCAAAGTCTAAAGACTATGGTAAATGGCAGGCGTTTACTTTATCGGATAAAAATAGATTTCAGGTTTTAATTCCACCCATGTATGGAAATGGACACCTAGTTTTATCTGAATACGACATTTATCATTATAAGCAAACTGAGTATTATGATCCGGATCATCAGTTTACTATTAAATGGAATGACCCAAGATTTCAGATTTGGTGGCCAATAAAAAATCCAACACTTTCAATGAGAGATGAGACAGGTAAAAGGGGGTAATGAATCATTTTTTTAAAAACAAAAGAATACTTGTAGCCGGTGGTGCTGGATTTATTGGTACTAACTTAATTTTAAAACTATTTGAAAATAAAGCGAAAGTTAGGGCAACAATTCACAACGCACCTCCTCAAATTAAAAATTCAAAGATTGAATTTGTGAAAGCCGATTTAACTAATCCTGCTGATTGTAAAAGAATTGTTGAAAACATTGATTATGTGTTTATGTGTGCTGCAAATACATCCGGTGCAGCTGTCATTGAAAAAACACCGCTAGTTCATGTAACCCCAAATGTAATTATGAATTCCCTAATGTTAGAAACAGCTCATAAAGCTGGTGTAAAAAAATTTCTATTTATGTCTAGTAATACTGTTTATCCTTTAACTGATTATGCGGTCAAAGAAACTGATGTAAATTATTTGCTTTATGAAAAATACTTCTCTGTAGGGTGGATGAAGCTTTTTAGCGAAAAAATGTGCGAGATGTATGCAACCAAAATTAAAAATCCAATGATTACTGTTATTGTAAGACCCGGAAATATTTATGGTCCTTATGATCATTTTGATTTGGAAAACTCACATGTAATCCCTGCTCTAATAAGAAAAGTAGTGGAAAGACAAAAACCCTTAGAGGTTTGGGGTGATGGTAAGGATATTAAAGATTTTATTTATGTAGAGGATCTAGTAGAGGGGCTTATGCTAGCTTTGGAAAAAATTAACAAATTTGATCAAATTAATATAGGCGGAGGAAAACCAGTTACTGTAAGACAGGTTTTAAAAGCAATTCTAAATGCAGATAATTTTAAAAACCCAAAAATTGTCTTTAATAGTTCAAAACCAACCATGATTCCTATTAGATTGATTAATATTAACAAAGCCAAAAAAATTCTAGGTTTTACATCTAAAACCTCTATAAAAGATGGGATCAAAAGAACAGTGGATTATTATAAATCTGTAAGATAAACTTACTAAATGTCTAATCTTTCAGAAATTAGTGTGGCAATTTTGGCAGGTGGACTTGGAACCCGCTTAGCTCCAGTGCTAAGTGGTACTCAAAAAGTTGTAGCAAAGGTGAGAAATCATCCTTTTTTAGAGTACATCTTAAGTCAGCTAAACAAAGCTGGGTTTAAAAGTGTTGTTATATGTACTGGACACCTAGGTAATCAGGTTAAGAGAGAATTTGGAAATAATTACATAAATCTTTCTTTACGCTATTCTCAAGAAAATTCAGAATTAGATACTGCCGGAGCTATAAGACTTGCGTTATCGAAGCTTGATTCAGAAGATATTCTGATTATGAATGGAGATTCATACTACGACTTAAATTTACAAAGCTTTTATGATTTTCATCTAAAAAAAAGGGCAAAAATTTCAATAATTTTGAAACAAATGGGTGATACTAGTAGGTATGGAAGAGTAAGTATGGACGAAGATGGTCAAGTTGTAGGTTTTGAGGAAAAAGGGAAAAATGGAGAGGGATATATTAACGGCGGGATCTATTTTATTAAAAAATCCCATCTTTACGAAATTCCAGAGGGTAGACCCGTATCTTTTGAGAAAGAGATGTTTCCAAATTGGATTGGTAAGGGAACGTATGGATTTAAAGCTGAAGGAAACTTTATAGATATTGGTACACCCCAGACTTATAATGAAGCAGAAGAATTTTTTTCCCAAAATCCATTATGAAGAAAAGATTTGTCATTTTAGATAGAGATGGAACAATCATTTTTGATAAGGATCATTTGACCAAAGTGTCTGAGGTTGAATTGATTCCAAATGTTACTAGTGCCATAAGAAAACTCAATGATTTGGGATTGGGAATTATTATGTTAACTAATCAAACAGTTGTTGGTAATAAGCATATTAGTTTAAATGAATTGAACGTTATCCATAAAAGGATTCTAAAATTACTTCGGAACGAAGGAGCAATTATAGATGGGATTTATTTTTGTCCTCATAAGGTTGAGGATAATTGTTCTTGTAGAAAACCAAAAATAGGTCTGATTAAACAAGCTCTAAAAGATTATGATTTTGAACCAAAACAAAGTTTTGTAATTGGTGATAATAAATCTGACATTGAACTTGGAAAGAATATTGGTGCAACAACAATACTTGTCCGAACAGGTTATGGTAGACAAATGGAAAAAGCGATAGATCCAGATTATGTGGTTGATAATCTGGAAGCTGTCTTACCTATTATAACCGCTTCGTCAAAACCCCGGGTTTTCAGACCGGGGATGCAGGCGAAGTAAGGTTTCAAGATTCCGCGGCATGAAGAGACTAAGCGCCTGAAAGCTTAAAAATACATGAAAACCACGGACTCTCAGTCCGCGAGCTTATAGAGAGTTGGCTCTCCTAGGAGTCTCATGGAAGGCTTCAATGGCTTGTCTGATTTTTTGATCTACTAACTCTGGAATCATATATGGATCTATTGTTTCCCCTGTCACCTCATTTATCTTTCCAGCTAGACTTTGTTCGATTCTGCGACTTACCATGGACCAAACATTAAAGTTATCCATACCACTAAATTTTGGGTATGCAGCTAACTCTTCAGTTACCTCCACAGAAATTCTATCGTAGTTAGGATTAATCCTAAGACCTCTTTCTCGATAGTCCAGTATGTTAACACGTCGTCCGTTTTCCTCTATTTCGCTTAGTTTAACCCAATCGCTACCAATAGAGCAGTCATCCACATAATGGATAATAAGATAAGCCCAATCATCGTCCGATAAACTTGGTTGATCCAAAAGACGATCAGTCTCTAACAATTGAGGCGCAAGTCCTCCTGTTGAATCTGCGAGTCTCCTTACTCTGTCATTAAAACCTGCATGTTTAAGAAATATTTCATCTCTCTCGTCCTTTACTCTAATGGCTGTAATAGGTGATTCTCCGCTCTCATTTGCTTTTTTGGTAACTTCTATCTCTTGTTTCTTGGAGAAATCATGTAAAATGCTACCCATTTTCATATCTGCAATAATATCTCCAGGTAAATCTACCCAATTACCTAATACTTCTGTTCTTGCTACTTGAACTAGACAATGTTGAGGAACGTTTCTCCAAGAATCAGGTCCTTTTGCCAATTGACCTGATTTTCGATGCATCTTATATCCTTCTCGTACGCTTAAGCCTGTTCTTTGCCAATAGCTAACTTGAGCAGAATGTTCGTTTTTCATTTTTTATTTTCATAAAAGACATTATATCTTTTATCCTTATCATTCTTATTTTTTAAATACCAATCTATTGTTTCTTTGAGACCGTCTTCAAGCGAATATTTTGGTTTAAATCCTAATAATTTTTTAGCTCTTTTCATAACCATTAAGCGTTTAGCATCTCCTTTAGGTTTAGTTTTGTCCCAAATAATTTTTATTGGTCCACCTGGAACTAAATTAGCTATAGTTTCAGCAATTTTTTTAATTGTCACTCCACTACCACTTCCTAAATTGATTGGTAAATTTATTCCTTTTTCTACAGCCAGTATCATTCCTTCCGCAACATCTTTGGAATAAATAAAGTCTCTGATTGGGGAACCGTCACCCCAAACAGTCAAAGGATTCTCGCCCGAGAGGGCTCTATTTATAAGAGAGGGGATAACCATGGCAGTTTTGGGATCAAAATTATCAAAAGGACCATAAGTATTTGCCGGTCTGACTATTGAGATTTTATCCCATCCATATTCAATTTTATAACTTTCTGCCTGTAGTTCACCCATTCTTTTGGCCCACCCAGCAAAACGGTCATTTTCTGAAGGAAAAGTTTTCCAGACATCATCTTCGTGAAAAACCTCAGCAGGTGCATAAACACCAACAGTAGATGTATATAAAAACCTGGAAACACCTTGTTTGCGGGCTGCCTCCATCATATTTGTATTAAAAGTTATGGTAGGAACAAAGAAGCTTGCTGGTTGCTTTTGATTTAATACTGGAGAACCTTTAATACCTGCCAAATGAAAAACAATATCTTTACCCTTACAAACATTTAGGCAATTGCTAAATTCTCTCAAATCGGCTCTAACAAATCTAACTCCCTTGGGAGCTCTACTGGGATCATCTAAAGATACTATGGTTACTTTTGCTCCTTTTTCAATCAGAGCTTCAACTAAGGGTCTGCCAATTAAGCCAGTTCCACCTGTAACTAATATTTTTTTATTTCGATAGAAACCGTTATTTTTGTAAAAACTCATAATCCTCCTGTTGATCATAAAAAATTATCTGTGAGCCTTGATTCTCAAATTTAAAAGGGACATGTACAAGTTTATTAAATTGCTTTTTAACCTTGGTCTGACTTGATGGGGGAACAAAAAGAAGTAGAAATCCTCCGCCACCTGCACCAATAATTTTGCCTCCGATTGCTCCTTTTGATAAAGCGTTAAGATAGAGTTTATCTATAAAAGAACTGGAAACAGAAGAACTTAAGGAGCGTTTTAGTAGCCAGCTTTCATGTAAGAGTTTACCAAATTCACTAATATTCTGTTTGCTATTTAAAATCTTTAAAGCTTGGCCAACCATATCATTCATTGCAGAGAGCTGTTTCTCTTTTTTTTCGATGTTTTTTACAAATGTTTTAGCTACATCAGAAGCTGTGCGCGCAATACCTGTATAAAAAAGCATTAAGTGGCTTTCTAGTTCTTTAATTCTTTTTACTGAGATAGTAACTGGCTTGACTGTAATCTCTCCATTTTTATGAAAAGTAATATAGTTTAAGCCCCCATTTGCAGCTTGCACCTGGTCTTGAGAACCAACAGTTTCTTTCAATACTACTTGTTCTAGATGAATACTCTCTTTAGCCAATTTTTGCTTATCTGGCATCAGTCCTTCTAAAGCATAAAGAGCATGTAGTAAACCCACAGTAAAGGCAGAGCTAGAACCTAATCCGCTGCGAGCCGGCAAATCACCGTCGTGGTGAATTTCAATTCCCCGCGATATTTTCAAAAAACGTAATACTGCACGAACTGAAGGATGGTTAATCTGATCAATAGTTTTACAATTCTCGATTTGAGAATAAGCAATCCGGTATTTATATCCAAAGAAAGGGGGGTAATATCTAGCTGAGATATAGCAATATTTATTAATCGTGGTTGCTAAAACTGATCCACCGTGTTTTTTATACCAACCAGGATAATCAGTACCTCCTCCAAAAAAAGAAATCCTAAATGGGGTTCTACTTATGACCATAATTCTTTTTTCTTGATTCCCACAAATAGATAATGTTCCACCAGCTCACAAAGAATATGTTCTACACTTAGATGTGCTTCCTGGATATACTGCGTATTTTTACTGGGGATAGAAATAACTACATCAGCTATTTTCTGAAGCTTTCCAGAATTACCAGTCAAAGCTAGAGTATGCATTTTAAGGCCATTGGCTGCTACCATAGCTCTAATGACATTTTTGGAATTTCCGCTAGTTGAAATACCAATTAATAGATCGTTAGGTTTACCTAAGCCTTGTACTTGACGCTCATAAACTCCGTCAAAACCAAAATCATTTGCAAAAGATGTTATGACAGATGTATCAGTAGTAAGAGCAAAGGCAGGTAATGTTGGACGAGTAAAATTCTTATCCAATGTGTTTACAAATTCTGTAGCCATATGTTGGCAATCAGCTGCACTTCCACCATTACCACAAAGTAAGACTTTTCCCCCTGATAAAAAAGTATCAATAATCAATTGAGCTGCAGAGAGGATTTGATTCATACATTTCTCTGATGTTAGTTGTTTAATCTTTGCACTTTCTATTAAATGCACTTCTGCTTTTTTTCGATAAAGACCATTATTTTTAGCCATAAATTTATGGTGTTAATTTAACCTAGTTGTGCGTAAAAGTCAAATGGATATAACAAAGCTTACTTTGAGGCTTCTTTTACTTTTCCGATAATATAGTTTACCTGTTTATCTGTTAAATCAGCATGTATTGGGAGTAATACAACATCTCGGTCAGCCCGTGCAGTCATCACCAAATTCTTTTGGAATCTTCCGAACATAGGATATATGTCGTTACGGCGGTTATTTATATTCAATCTGATATTATTTTTACGTAGGTATTTTGCAAAACGAGTTCGGTTTTTAACATGAATAGGAAACATTTGATAATTTGGTTTTCTATTATTGTGATATTTCATAAGTTTTATTCCAGAACAATTCATAAGTTCTTTTCTATATTTTTCTCCAATGACTACCCTTTTTTTAGCTGCTTGATCAAAATAATCAACTCCTACTGATGCTAAGGTTGCAGTGATATCATTCATGTTATATTTAAAACCCAATGTGTCTCCCCGAAAATTATCCGGGAGCGGGTCAAGCAAATTAGTTCTTTTTTCATCTCTGTCTATTCCATACCAAATTATTTTTTTAAGTTTCTCATAATATTCTTTGTTGGATGTAGCAATCAGCCCTCCATCGCCTGAAGTAATAATCTTTACAACCTGTAGGGAAAAACAAACAATGTCTCCTGTTGAACCAATATATTTACCTTTATACATACTGCCTAAAGCATGTGCTGCGTCCTCTATTATAGGAATTTTATGATTCCTTCCAATTTCCCGGATTTCATCTAAATCAACCGGGTTGCCTCCATAGTGTACGACAACTATAGCCTTTGTTTTTTTAGTGATGTGCTTTTCAATACTTTTTGGATCAATATTAAGATCGTCATATTTAATATCAGCGAAAACAGGTTTTGCTCCTTGCTCAAGAATAGCGGTATTTGTGGCGATAAAAGTAAATGGAGTAGATATAACTTCATCTCCCGATTTAACTCCTAGTATCGCAAGAGAGGCACGAAGCGCAGCAGTACAGTTATTAACTGCAACACAATAAGGAAATCCCCATTTTCTGCATGCTTTTTCCCGGAGCCCTTTTTCTTTTTTACCTGTATTAATCCATTTTGATTTTAATGTTTTCGCAACTTCTGTAATTGTTTTCTCAGGGATAAAGGTAGACCAGGTGTTTATTACATCTTTGCCAAGTTCATAATCTTTTTTTCTCATTTTATCAAAGGCATTATAACAGAAGGTACTTTTGAGTTAAAGATTATGGTATTTTTTCAGAAACTCCTGTAAATATTCCTCTGATGTCTTCAGATGCGGGTATAAACGTTTTAATTGTTCTACATTTAGTTGATAAACTTGAGTTTCTGTTTTAGGTAAGGTCTGAACATCACAATTAAAAAATTCCCGGGTTCTTGTAAAAGAAAATGTGTCTATGCCACCTACATTTATAGTTTTATTTGTCGGAACTTTCTCTAAAAGGATTTCTATAATTTTTGAGATAGCGTGAGTAGTTATAAATTGAAGTTTAGATTTCAGACTAATATGTAGAGGATTGTTTTGGGTTATATCATAAATAGGTCCTTTTTTTAGAGTAGTGCCAAGAATCATAGAACAGCGTAAAATAAAATATTTTTCATTATACTTTTTTACAATTAATTCACTTAAATATTTATGAAAACCATACGGAGAAAGATTTTCTGGATAAATTTTTTGAACTTCCTTTGTGTTTTCTATTCCTGTGTGATTTTCATATACATCGGGGGAAGAGACATAAATATAGATATCAGACGGAAAGTCAAATATGCTTTTATATACTGAAACAGTCGATGCTAAAAAATCATCCTGTGGATTTTGATTGGCCCAAAAGCGTTTACTGTTCCCATTTGCATTTACTACAATATCAAATGATTTACCAATGAAGGTCTGGTAATTCTCTTTATTAATAGATGTTATATTGAAGCCTTCACCAAGATATCGGATAAGATCCGACCCCAACATTCCGTTACTACCAATAATTGCTAGAGTTTTCAAAATATTTAATATGAAATAGCTTGTTTGTAATTTTTACTAAACCATTCAACTGTTTCTTTAATGCCTTTTTCAATAGGTGTTGAGGGAACCCAACCTAGATTTTTCTTCATTTTTTTAATTCCAAATGTTTTATGCAATGCGCCATCTGGCTTCTCGGTGTTATACACTAGATTACCTTTATAACCAATTACCTTTTTAATTGTTTCTGCTAATTTTTTAACAGAGATACCAATCCCAGTTGCAATATTTAAGGGATCAACACTATCGTAACTTGTTGTAGCTCTTAAAATTGCTTCTGCGCCGTCTTTTACATATAACCAATCTCTGGTGGGCTTACCTGTTCCCCATACCTCAACTTCTGGAGCATTTTCTTTTTTTGCCTCATACATTTTTTTTATAAGTCCGGCCAATGCTTTACTTTGATCGGGATTAAAATGTTCACCTGGTCCAAACATATTAGCCATAATAAGATGTATTGAATTAAAATTGTACTGCTTTTTTAGTGCTAAGCCGTAAACAGTTGATGCTTTTCTAGGGAACCCAAAACTGAAAATACTTTCATGAAGTTCGCCGTTCCAGTATTCTTCCTCATTCATTTCTTCATTGTCCACATATCCCGGATATGAACAACCAGCCACAATGTTAACAAACTTTTTGACTCCCAATTTTTGAGAAGCGTACATGAGATATGTTCCCATTAGGAGATTGTCTATAAATAAATCTGCCTGTTTGCCTTTATGATAAGCAATACCACCTTGATCAGCAGCGCAATTAATTACAATATCAGGTCTAGTTCTAGAAAGATAAGAAATACAATTTTCAAGTTTTCTAAAATCTATTCCATTTTTAGTTTTGGGAACAAATATTTTGCATTTCACCTTCCTTAGCTCACTGATAATATGTGATCCAAAAAAGCCATTCCCACCAGTAACTACAATCTTTTTACCTTCAAAGTACTTTAGGTAATTCATGATTAGTATTATCCCACAAAACTAAGCTGATGCAAGTAAAAAAAATGATATACTGTCTGGCATGTATATTATGCCTGAAAAAAAGTATAAATTTTGCATTGTTACATATGAAACTGTTCCAAACCCTCTAACTCAAAATTTAAAGACATATCTGTTGGAAAATTATAATGCAGATGTTATGTATATATATCACCAAATGCTTGATATGAAGGAGGGACGTAATAAGACTTCAGGATATCATTTTTTTCAAGATAATAAATTAACATTATCTGGAAAAGCCTATAATTTCAAACTGTATTGGACAATCCTATATGTAAAAGATCTTTTATATTCGTTTTTCTGGTGTCTTAAATCTGGAGTTAGATTTGATGTCTATTTTGCTTCAGGTAATTTAAGTCCCCTTACAGGGTTAATTTTAAGGGAGCTGGGTTTTGTTAAAAAAGTTGTTTATCAAACTGTGGACTATTACTCTGTAAGATTTCAGAATAAAATTTTAAATTGGTTTTATTTTCAACTGGATAAATTCTTTGTCAGATTTTGTGACGAAACCTGGAATGTTTCTCCTAGAATGGTTTCAGCAAGAGAAAAGCAGATGAATATGGAAATGAAAATATTTAACAGACAATATACAGTACATAACTGTATTTGGTTCTATAAAGTAAAAAGATTACCTTTTAATAAAATTAACAGAAAAAAGATTGTATACAGAGGAATGCTCCTTGAGTTTATGGGAATAGATTTGGTTATAAGGGCTATGCCCTTGCTTTTAAAAAAAATTCCTGATCTGAAATTTGAAATAATTGGAACAGGAGAAGAAGAAAATAGATTGAAAATGCTGGCAATAGACCTAGGAGTTTCTAAAAATGTTGTATTTCATGGTTTTGTTAAGGAAAGATCAGATGTAGAGAAAATTTTATCAGATGCTGCAATAGGAATAGCAACTTTTAATCCTAATATGCCTGTTGATAAAGTTATCAATTCTGACCCAGGTAAAATAAAAGATTATCTGCTTTTAGGTATGCCTGTTATTACTACAGACACAAGTTATATTAGTGAGGAACTTGTTAAGAATAAATGTGGATTAGTAATTAATTATAAGCCTGAAGAATTAACATCCTCTGTCATTAAGTTACTTAATGTTAAAGTGCTTTTGAAGGAGTATAGAGATAACGCAATTAAATTTATAGAGAAATTCGATTGTACAAATATTTTGAAGCCAAACGTAAATAGAATTTTAAAAGAGACTACTAGTCATTATGATAACCAAGTTCGCGTTTTCAATTCAGAATATTCAAAAGCTAGTGTTTACACACTTTTATCATGGAATAAATCCTATATAAAAAAAATAAAGAATTTTCTTTTAAATGACCAATTTAAAAATAAAACCTTGCTTGATATTGGAGTTGGTGGAGCATATGTAACAATAGAAATGGCAAAAATAGGATTAAAGGTTATTGCATTAGATATGTCTAATATAGTACTCAGTAATGTAGAAAAATATAAATCTGATTTAAAACTTAAAAATATCAACACAATTCGCTCGAATGCAGAAGAGTTACCTTTAAGGGACAAGAGCGTTGATTATATTGTTGCAAATGCAGTTTTAGAACATCTCCCTCATGAAGCTAAAGCTATTAGCGAGTGGAAGCGTGTTTTAAAACCGAGAGGAAGAATAATGATAACTGTTCCTATCAAATTTCGGTATGTCTGGCCTTTTTTATGGCCAGTAAATTTTATTCATGATAAGCAAATTGGGCATCTAAGAAGGTATGATCTTGAAACTCTGAAAAAAAGATTTAACATGAGGATTGTCAAGCATTTTTATACAGGGCATTTAATAAAAGCTTTTTGGTTTATTTTTTCTGTACTTTTTAAAGTCCATACATTTGATGAGATTATAGAATCTATTGACGAAAAGGGAACAGATAAAGTTTATGGGTCATCTAATATTGTGGTAATTTTTGAAATATGAAAAATAGAGGAAAGCTTTACAAGAATTTAGTACTGTTTTTAATTCCTTTAATAACAATAATTATTATTTTTTCCTGGTTTAAGGAAGGGAAAATTATTTCCAATAATAGTGAAGAAAATTTAGATATTCTTCACTCACAGGATTCTGCAAAAGATTCTCAAACAGTTTGGTCTTCAATTGGCACAGGATTTAAATCAGGGTTCTCGTTACCTAAATATCCAACATTCGCGTTACTAGGAATTTTAGAAAGGATAGGCTTTTCAGCTTCTTTAAGACAGGCAATTTTCTTATCCTTTCTCATGATTATGGGAATGTTTTCTATGTATTTATTGATGAGAAAAGGTTTTAATTTTAGTAACTCGATTTCTTTGATTGGAGGTATTTTTTATAATCTCAATATTTATTCCATGACTCAAATATGGAAAAGATTTTTATATGCTCATATGGTTGCTTGGGCTTATTTTCCTCTTTTTCTTTTCCTTTGGATAAAATGGATAGATACAACTAAAGTAATTTGGCTATTTTTATTTTTGATGACCTCTCTGTTCTTCACCTATGCTTTTAGTCAGCCAGCTTTTATCATTACACTATGGATTCCTGCTGGGATATTCGTATTAGTTAAAGTCTGGAAATCTAGACATCAGATAGATGAAGCTATCAGGATTTTTTTAAGGATGCTGATTGGATTAATACTTTGGGGTTTAGTCAATATTTGGTGGTTATATCCAATGCTCACTTTGAGAACTATTTGGACTGGAACAGCAGGGCAATCTTGGGAAGCTGATCTTAGCTCTCTACATGCCGTCAGTAAGTCCTTTCCTTTATGGGAAGTTCTATTGCTTCGGCAAAGTTGGTACTTAGGGCATGAAAATGATTTTTTTGATTTTTATCACAATCCTTTTATATATTTTACAAGTTTAACAATTCTTATTCTTGCTATTTATGGATTAATAAGAAGTAAGGGCCAGACTCTTAGAGGATATATCATCATACTTGCAGGGGTGGGTTTATTTATAAGCAAGGGTACTAGTTCTCCTTTTGGATATAGTCTTTTCAGTTTTCTCTTTTCAAATTTTCCGCTTACTACGGCTTTTAGAAACTCATATGAAAAGTTTGGAATTGTTTGGCTACTTCCTTATACAATTTTTTTTTCCTTAGGTTTTTATCATTTTTTTTTAAGAATTAAATACGTCTACAAAAATTTGTATTTAATTTTAGTATTATTTTTGTTTTGCGTCTTACTCATTTTTCCTATGTGGAGTGGTGATATCTTTCCTTCAAAACATAGAGTAGTATTACCAGATTATTATATTGAAGCCAACAGTTTTTTAAATTCGCAATTTATTGAGAGAAAGTTTCATATTCCGTATCTAGCTGAACCGAACCCTATAATTTTTGATTGGGGTTATGTTGGTATAGATCCTTCAACGAATATTTTTGATAGTGAAGATTTGTCTAGCGCTGACCCACCCTTATACAATAAAACTCTTAAATTATTATCTAGCTATTTTGATAACAAAAACGTTACTAGCATATTTGGATTATTGGGAATCCAATACATTATTCTTCAAAGGGATATTGTGTACCCTGGACTTGATTTTGTAAAAACAAAACAACAAATAGAGTCTTGGCAGGGGATTTATAAATCTCAAATTTTTGGTAAATTGGATTTTTACTTTCTAGATCCAAAAATAGTTAAACCTAGAATCTATGCTTCTGGAACTATAGTTAAAAGTAATTCATTAGATGAGGCTTTGAACCTAGTTGCAGCAGATGAATGGAATGAAACATCAGCTTTTATTTTTCAAGATATTGGAATCGAGTTAGATGATAATTTAACACCTAGGATTACCTTTACTAAGATTTCCCCTACTAAATACATAGTGAATATAAGAGAAAGTAAAGATTCTTATGTTTTAATTCTAAATAATACATTTGATGAGTCTTGGAAAATAAAAATTGATAATCAAATAGTTAATAAACATTTCATGATTAATGGTTTTGCAAATGGTTGGTTAATTGATAAAAAAGGAGATTATGATATTGAAATTAAACTAAAAGTTTGGCCTTGGGATTAATTCTCAAAAACAAAGAAGCAGGTATTTACTATAATAGGTAGATTAGTTTTTATTGGAAAAGCTCTACTTAGAAATGAATTATATTGATAGAAAAGCGGTAAGAAAGAAACATATTGAAACCTCGTTCTTTTAAATCCTATCTTCTTACCAATTTTAACCCATTCTTCAGGAGTTTTAACACTGATATGAGTTGGATCCGCTAAAGTTCTTTTAGTAGGGTAGGGAGATGAAAATATTAATGTTCCGTCTTCTTTTAATCTGCGCTTTAGGTTCTTCATCGATTTTTTAGGGTCCTTCAGATGTTCTAGAACTTCAAATGCAAAAATTAGATCGTACTCCCTCCTCTTACCTTGTGTTTTTTCAATATTTTCAACTTTGAAATCAATTCCTTTTTGTAATTTTTTAGCTTTGCTGATAATGAATCTGGAAATATCAGAAGAAGAAACTGTGAATCCTCTTTCTTTGAGTATTTTAGAGAAAGCTCCTATTCCACAGCCTACCTCTAAAACTTTTTTATTGTAACCTGTTTTAAGGGGATAAATTTGATTTATTAATCTAACCCACCCTTTAAACCAATGGTACGCCTTATTTAGCTCGTACTGGCTGTATTTTTTATAGTATGCTCCGAAATATTTCTTATCAAAATTTTCATTACCGTGAAGAGAAGTTTTATTCATAATCTTTTAGGATTATACCCTATGATTTGTTGTTTCTACAGCTATCTATTTTTTTGTCAGGCTCTTGACTATTATTATTCTTCCGTTTAGCATCTACTCATTAATAATATGAAAGTCGTTATACTTTGTGGTGGAATCGGATATAGGCTTAAGGAAGAAACTGAATTTAAACCAAAACCAATGGTTTTTATCGGTAACAAGCCTATTCTTTGGCATATAATGAAAATTTACTCTCATTTCGGATTTAATGAATTTATTATTGCATTAGGATATAAAGGCGATTATATAAAGGAGTATTTTTTAAACCAAAAATACTTTACTAATAATTTTACTGTTAATACAAAAAGTGGAGCTGTTAAATTAATTAAAAATGGAGATTATAAGGATGATTTTAAAGTTACCTTAGTTGATACAGGATTAGATACTTTACCCGGAGAGCGAATCATGCGTATCAAAAATTTTATACCAGAAACAGATAAAGACTTCATGGTTACATATGGAGATGCGGTTTCAGATGTAGATATTAAGGCATTAGTCAAATTTCATAAAAAACAAGGGAAAATTGGAACAGTTATAGGGGTACACCCAAAAAGTAAGTACGGACTTTTAACTATAGATAAAAATAACATAGCTCAAAAATTTTCTGAAAAGCCTGTGCTCACTGAACGAGTAAATGGTGGTTTTATGATTTTTAAAAAACAATTTTTTTCATATATAAAACCTGGTGAGTTTGAACATCCAGCTATAAAGAGACTTATTGATGTTCGGGAATTAGCTGTCTATAGCCATGATGGGTTCTGGCACTCTATGGATACATATCCTGATGTTGATAATCTAAATAGGTTATGGAATGAGGATCCAAAATGGAAAATCTGGAAATAGAAAAAAAAGATTTAGAATTTATCCTGACAAATACAAAGAGTGAATTTGAAAAATTAAGCAAATGTAATATTCTTTTTACCGGAGCGAATGGGTTTTTAGGGTATTATTTTATAAAAGTAATTCTTTTTTGGAATGAGGTTTACCCAAAGAAAAAAATTGCTCTTTATGCACTGGATAATTTTGGGACTGGTATACCGAAATGGTTAAAAAGCGCTAACGTTAAAATCCTTAAAAAGGATGTGATAAAATATAAAATCCCAATAAGTAAAACTTTTGATTATATTATCCATGCAGCTTCTATTGCCTCCCCAATTTTTTATAGGCAATTTCCTATAGAAACAATGAAGGCCAATGTTCAAGGTCTAATAAATGCTTTGGAATATATGGTTCTAAGAAAGAAAACAAAACATCCTGTTAAAGGATTATTATTTTTTTCCTCAAGTGAGATATACGGCGATCCTACAGAAGAGGATATTCCTACACCTGAAACTTACAGAGGAAATGTTTCCTGTACGGGCCCTAGGGCCTGTTATGATGAATCGAAAAGATTTGGGGAAACACTTTGTGTTAATTATTTTAATGTATATAATCTCCCTATTAAAATTGCCAGACCTTTTAATAATTATGGTCCGGGGTTAAAATTAACGGATGGTAGAGTTATTCCGGATTTTGCAAAAGATATTTTAACAAATAAGAATATAACTCTTTTTTCACAAGGATCCCCAACTCGTACATTTTGTTATATTACTGATGCTATTGCTGGGTATATCAAAATTCTAGTTAAGGGTAAAAATGGAGAAAGCTACAACATAGGAGTTGAAGAAGAGGAAATTTCTATGAATGATTTAGCAAAGAAAATGAAAGCGATAGCATTTAAACTTTTTAAATATACTGGTAATGTAATCATGAGAAGAAGTAAAGACCAAAATTATTTAACCGACAGTCCAAATAGAAGATGTCCGCAAATATCAAAAGCAAAAAAAGATTTAGGGTATAATCCGCAGATATCCTTAGATGAAGGATTAGAAAATCTTCTGCTCTGGTATAAAACTAGCGCATCATGAAAATATGTATTATAGGAACTGGATATGTAGGCTTAGTAACCGGGATATCTCTTGCAGCTTTAGGTCATAAAGTTATTTGTGTTGATAACGATAAACATAAAATATCAACGATTAACAATGGAATTTCCCCATTCTATGAACCTGGCCTAGAAGCAATCCTTAAGAAATTATTAAGGAAAAACAATTTATTCGCTACCGAAGATTTAGAAAAATCTGTTAAAGGATCAGATATAATAATCATCGCCGTTGGAACTCCTACAGTTAAGGGTAAGATTGATTTATCTTTTATTAAAAAAGCATCGCGACAAATTGGGCGGGCGATGTTAAAAACTAATAAATATCAAGTTGTTGCTGTGAAATCCACTGTTCTACCGGGAGTAAGTGAAAAAATCGTAAAACCGATGATTGAAAAATATTCGAAGAGGGAGGTTGCAAAAGATTTTGGATTATGCATGAATCCGGAGTTTTTAAGAGAGGGGAGTGCACTAGAAGATGCCTTAAATCCTGACAGAATTATTATTGGGCGAATTGATGATAAAAGCGGAAAAGAATTTGCAAAAATTTACAAAAAAGTATCTGTTCCAAAACTCTTTACTAATCTTTCTACAGCAGAAATGACAAAATATGCTTCAAATGCATTATTTGCTACCTTAATCAGTTATTCAAATGAAATAGCCAGAATTTCTGAAAAAACAGAGGGGGTAGATGTTATAGATGTTTGGGCAGGGGTTCACTTAGATAAAAGATTAAATCCTTTTCAGGGAAAAATAAAAATCAAACCAGGTGTATTAAGCTATATTTTTTCAGGTTGTGGCTTTGGTGGAAGTTGTTTCCCTAAGGATACTAAAGCGCTTTTAGGTTTTGCAAATGATCAGGGGGTTCAAGCCTCACTTATTAAAAGCGTCATAGATATAAATAACACTCAGCCTCATCAACTTCTAATTCTCTTAAAAAATGTTTTGGGGGATGATTTAAGAGAAAAAAGAATTGCTATTTTAGGACTTAGTTTTAAGCCCAATACAGATGATATCCGTGAATCCCCGTCTCTACAAATTATAAAAAAATTGCTTGCAGAGAAGGTAAAATTAATTTGTCATGACCCATTTGTTTATAAATCCATTACTCCAAATTCATTACAAGATCGCTCTATAGTACTGGCAAAAAACATTAAGGAGGCAATAATCAATGCAGATGCAGTTATTATCATTACTGCTTGGGATGAATACATTAAATTATCTCCACGTTTTTTTAAAAAATACATGAAAAAACCTATTGTAATTGACGGTAGGAGAATATATGATAAATCATCTTTTATTAATGCAGGAATTATCTACAAGGGAATAGGTTTATGAAATTAACTTATCCTAAACACCATGCTATAAAATCAGGAAATATTTCTTCTTGTCAGGTATGTGCTTCTAAGAAGCTCCATACTATTTTAGATTTAGGGCATCAACCATTATGCGATAGTCTCCTAACTAGAGATATGCTTAATCAACCTGAAAAGATGTACCCTCTAAGAATGATCTGGTGTGAGAATTGTACCCTTGTACAGATAGATTATTGTGTATCAGGAGAAGAAGTTTATCATCCCGATTATCCATACAGAAGTGGGATTACAAAAGAATTAGCAGTTTACCAGGAGAGCATCGCCTCCTCACTTGTAAAGAAATACAATTTGACTAACAAAGATTTAGCCATGGATATAGGTTCAAATGATGGTACCTTGCTTAAAGGATTTAAAAAAAAGGGTATTAGGATCTTGGGAGTTGAACCTACTAATATTGCAAGGATTGCTAACGCCAATGGGATAAAAACTGTTCAAGCTTTTTTTGATATTAAGACTTCACAAAATATTAAGAAAAAATATGGACAGGCTTCCTTAATTATCTCAACTAATACTTTTGCCCACATGCAAACCTTGGGAGAATTTATTATGGGGGCCTACAATTTATTAAAAGACGGAGGAGTTTTTGTTAATGAAACACATTACATTCTTGATGTAATTAAAGGCGGTCAATTTGATACTATATACCATGAACATCTAAGAACTTATTCTCTTAGATCACTAATTACCTTATTTAATCAGTATGATTTTACAGTAACTGATGTTGAGAGAGGCGATAGATACGGAGGAAATATAAGAGTTTATGTTACTAAAGGTAAAGGGAGAAAAGTAAATCCTGAGGTTAAAAAGCTTCTTAAAATAGAAGAAGAATTTGGATTAAATAAACTGAAAACTTTTGAAAAATTTGCCAAGCGTGTCAAGAAGGCCCGTTTAGAATTTTTGGATTTTCTAATAAAAACTAATAAATCCGGTAAATCTATAGTGGGAAATTCCAGCCCGGCCAGAGCATCTACTCTTCTTAATTATTATGGAGTAGATGCTGAATTGCTTCCTTACTTAGCAGAACAGCCAACCTCTTTAAAACTAAATATGTTTTTACCAGGAAAACATATACCTATTATAGATAATCAAAAACTGATTGAAGAGCAACCGGACTACGTGGTTATACTTGCTTGGCACTACGCAAAACCTATTATGGAACAGCTAAAGGCCAGAGGCTTAAAATCTGACTTTCTTATTCCTCTACCAGATTTTAAAATAGTCCAAAACTCAGAGGTCTAAAATTATTCTGCTTCCTTTTGAGAAGAGTTACGGAATGTTTCAATTGATGATTTAGCAGCTTCAGTGGTAATAAGTCGGCCTTCGCCTATCAATTTAAATGGTTCATCATCTGAAATCGTATATTCTAAAGCTTGACCCTTCTGAGGATAATAAGCATCTTTCATCTCGCTATAAGAGGTTGGATTATCTTCATGCTTCAAGCTCCAATCAAAAGCACAAAGTGGATCTCCATGTCCCACAATCCCTACTGATCTAAAACCACGTTGTTTAGCATCAGATAAGATAAATTTAATTGCATCCCTTGTTCTCTCAACAAGGTGGTTTAAACTTTCCTGATTTGAGCTGAAAGGATGATCATATATATCCCCTCCTATAGCCTCTAGCTCCTCATAAGTATGTCCTTCTGCACTATTAGGAAAATTCTCTTGTAGATCATCAACCACATATGTATTAGCCATTTCTAATTCCTGAGCTAAAACCTCTGTTGACTGTCTTGCTCTTAAAATTGGACTAGTATAAATAGCATCTAAAGTTTGCCTTTCTTCAGTTAATTTTCCTCCCACTTCTCTGATTTGCTCTCTTCCTAGCTCAACTAAAGGAGCATCAAAGCCACAGACTAGTTTTTTCCCCTGTTCATCATAGGGATATTCTTGTTCCCCATGACGTATAAGAAATATTTTCATGTTTAATTTAGGTATAATAATAACATGAATGAGATAGCAAAACGTTACGCTGCCGAGCAGCCTGTAACCGCTTGGAAAACCAGAGGGAAAATAGATAATATTCCTATACCTCCTCAAGAAATGCTTAATTTTGTTCTAGAACATGATACTTTAGATTTTAAAAATCTTGCTTTACATGTAATAACAACAATGGTTGTAGCAGATACCATTATTACAGCAGTGGAAAAACGTAATCAGGAAATTGCCCCTGAAAGAAGAATAGACGTAGATAGAGATACTACCTTAGAAACTATCATTGCTCATCATGCAATACGGCCGTTAGGTGAAGCAGGCGTAAAAGGAGAGTCAACGCATTTTGTAAATGAATATATGAAAACCCATAAATACACTGATTTAGCAATATTGGTAGCAACTCAAAGTCATTTTCCACTTTCCATTATTCAATCAATGGAAGAAGTAGAGAAAGAGGGTTTTCCTAAAAAAACAATTGGTCCTGAAAATCCTCAAAGAATGGGTACAATTGATTGGAATGTTGCAATGTGGCAAATTGCTACTTGGTCAGTTGCCGGAACAATTGTTTCTATAGACAGAAGATTTGACGATTTAATCGCAAGACATGTAGATAATCCTGATAGTCCGTATAGATTCACTAAAGAGGAGTGGCTAGAGATGAGAGATTGGGGAAAGACAAGAATACAAGATATTTGTAATCACCTTGGGATTGAAAGCTCAGATTTTATTGATTGGTTAAGATCTAAAATTCAATCAGGTTATTCATCTGAAAAAGCTAAACAGGAATCTGATAATTTAATAGGTGAGCTCTTTCACAGAGAACCTGAAGGAGATGAATTTTTACCAATTAGTCCTGCTTATAAATATCTGGCAAGAAGTATTTTAAGTATCGAGCTTCCTGCAAAAGAAGAAAAAGGTGGAGAAACAATATTAATACCTAACAAGCAAAGAAAAAAAGTAGAAAGATTGTTGGCACATCCCCAAGAGTATCTTCGTCTATGTCAGAAGTATGGATTGATTAAAGAGAATGACAATGGATATAAATCAATATAAAAAAATCAAACCCCTTATCATCGGAATTGGCGTTGCAGGAAAAAGGCATTTGGAAGCCCAATTAAATCTCGGAATAAAAACTGGAGTTTATACTACTAATCCTCAAACTGCTAAATCCCTAAGAGATCAAGAAAATGTGATTGTTTTCTATAATCTAGACGAAGGTTTAGATTGGTCTAACTTAGTCCATGTATGCACCTCGGATAATAAACATACTGAGTTTGTAGCAAAAGCTATCAAAAAAGGAAAAGTGGTTCTCTGTGAAAAATCTTTTACCACCAATTTGAAGGACGCCCTATATTTGCAAGAACTGGCTCACAAGAATAATGTAATTGTTATTGTAGGTCAAAACTATCGTTTAACACCGACTTTTGCAGAAACTAAAAACAAAGTCCTTCATGGAGTATTAGGAAAAATTACCAAAATTGAAACAACTTATTTTCATGATGTGAAAGAATTTAAACGAAGATATCCGAATCAGAATTTTCTCTATATGGGAGGTTCTCATGCTGTTGATCTAGCTTGCTGGATATCTGAAAAGAAGGTAATAAGCGTCAAGGCATCCTCAGATAATAAATTGAACTACGAAATAAATTTAAAGTTTTCTTCAGGACTTTTGGGAAATATTAAATTAGATGCTAGTCGCCTTAGAGCTGTTAGTGGAACAGATTTAATAGTATATGGTGAGAAGGGTCAGCTTGCCAGTCATAATAAAGTAGGTGAATTAAATACTAAAACTCTTACTATTCCGTTGGAAATAAAAATTATTGATGATTATTTGCTAGGTAAGAGAAATTCTTATTGGCCGATACCTAATGTGGATGAAGCTACTAACAGTATGAGGATACTGGATACTGTTGAAAAGATAATAGATAATGTATCAGCAAATAATCCTTAATGAAGAAGATAATTTTTTTTATTCTGATTGCGGCTACAGTTTTAGTCTCAATTTGGTTTAAGGATGGCTATATACTTGGGACGGCTGAAGATGGTCTTATCTTTTACAACATAGCTAACTATTTACCTGAATCTAAATATGCATGGATGGAGCATCCAGGGCTTGGACGGGTTACGATTAGTCTAACTGCTGCTAGACCAACCTATGAAACCTTAACCTTTTTACATTATCTTGGTTTGCCTAATTTCCTAATTCAGGCCTTAGTTCTTTGGTTTATTTTAGTTAGTGCAGGTATAGGCATTTGTTTAATCGTTAAAGAATTTTTCCCCAATCTGCCAAATAAATACATTATTCTTTCTTTTTTATTCTATTGGTTTCACCCTCTTTCTTTAGTAGGCATTTGGAATAGATTTTTATTAGCCTATGTTTTCTCATTTGCTCTACTGCCACTTGCACTATTTCTTTTTATAAGGGGACTAAGAAGTAGAAGTTATTTATGGAGTTTCGTCTTAATCTTAGTTTTACCCTTGTATAGTTATACATTTACATATTTGGCGTTTGATATTTTAATGTGGATAGTGTTTTTTACCATCGCTTTATTATTCTTTTTTGCTGAAAGAGAATTAAGAATTCGTTTGTTTTATGTAAAATTTTTTCTTCTAACTGGAATTTTATTTTTTATAACAAATTTTTGGTGGATTGGTCAACTATTTAGTCTCAATATTTATGAAAATGTAAATTCATCAGTCCTTAATAATAATATATCAAACAATTTAGGTACTTTAAATGTTTTAAGTCAAAAAATGGGTCATTTATCAGATATCTTCAGATTAATAAATGCTTCATTTTTAAATGAAAATTCACTTTCTTGGGTTAGAATTTTATACTCTCCCCCATTGATGGTAGTTCACTTATTAATTATTTTAATTATTCTTTTTGGAATTGCAACTAATATTAAAAACAAAGCAGTGATGATCCTAAGTGGGTTATTTTTTGTGAGTATTTATCTAGTAAAAGGTATAAGTCCTCCTTTTGGAGAAATCTACCAGTTTATTTATTCTAACATTGGTTTTTTTCAGGTATTTCGTAATCCATTTGAAAAGGCTTCCCCTCTTTTATCGTTAGCGACTTCTTTGTTAATTGGTTTTAGTATATTTAACATTCTTCGTCGATTACCTAAAGAATTAGCGAATTTATTCTTTATCATATCCTTAGGATTTATAATTATCATCTGGGGACTCCCATTTTATACTGGCTTGGTATTTACTTCACCAGATCCACCAACAAATAATTATCAAGTAGGTTATAAAGTTAAGGTTCCATCATATTACCAGGAAGCTGATCAGTGGTTAATAAGTAAGGGGAATAATTTCCGTTTTATTGGGTTTCCATTAGGGGATGAAGGTATAACTTATAATTGGGAAAAAGGTTATTCTGGTGTGGAATTATCATCATCTCTGTTTTCTACTCCCGGTGTACTTCACAGAACTGCAGTGCCGTATTTTACAGACCTGATACCGCAGATACAAGAAATCCTGCTCTCTAAAAATGACTTCTCAAAATTGGCAAACTCCTTAAACGCCAGATTCTTTTTTGTTCGGCATGATATAAATTTTGAACTTAGAAAAATGCAGAACCCTACAACAATTGATAATAATCTGGCTATACGGGAGAAGAATAATGAAATAAAAAGAGTAGTTACTTTCGGGCAACTGACATTTTGGGAAAATCTAAAATGGCAAGATAGGACTTTTTACCCTGCCCTAAGAATTATTAAAGGTTCAAATGGTCAACATATTTCAGATTTATTGAGTATTGACGTAAATGAGGGCGAAGCATTAATGGATGCAGAAGATACCCCAGTTTTAAAAACAGAGGATAGAGTCGATATATCTTATAAAAGGATTAATCCTGCCAGATATATTGTTCATATTAAGAATACGAATCCGTTTATATTGGTGTTTTCTGAACTTTTTAATGGTGCTTGGCAAGCCAGTAATCAAGGTAATATTTATAAACATGATAGAACTAATTTTTACGCAAATGGTTGGTTGATTGATAAAACAGGAGAATTTGATATTGTTGTTAAGTATTTACCGCAAAGATTATTGGAAATAGGGGAGAAGATTTCTGTTATTTCTTATCTATTCGTAGCAGGGATTTGTACATTTTTAACAGTAGTGAAAATTAAAAAAAGGGAGGATTTAAAATGATTTTTTGGATTATACTTATCTCAATCATTATTTATCAATTAGTTAAAAAAAGAGAAAATACCTTTTATTTAAATATGGCCTGCTATATATTTATAATTGGGGCATTGCTAAACATAGTTACTTTAAGGGATTTATCTGAATTTTTTATGAGGATTAGTTTTATTTTTTTCCTAATAGGTTTTAAATTATCATTCTAGAGCTTCTAAGATCTGGCTTCTTGTAATATCTGTTGTATTGACAAGTTTATCTTTCCCTTCAAGATTAAAACTGTAAATATTTTTAATTGGTAGTGGTTTCGATAGAACGCTGAATCTTGCGAGAGACTTGCCATCCTTGACTGCAGAGAGTAGATCCTTAAAATTATCAATAGCTATCACTGTTCTGAAGTCTGGTATATGATAGATTAATTGTAATTTAGAAGGAAATCCAAACGTTAATACATTATATATAATGTCTCCCCGCTCTCCTGTAAAGTAGAATACCAAGGGTCCTTCTGTTTTACCAATATTTTTAAATTCGGGAAGCTGTGACCAAATTTTATCATAAAGCTGCTGATTTCTTATTTTTTGCAAGCTATTAAAATAGGATTTTGTTGAATATATATTTAGCATCAGAAGTAATACTAGTAAAATAAAAAGTATATTTTTTACTCTTTTATCCAATCTTAAGCTAATAATGCCTGCAAACAACAAGCTAATCCCAATTGCAGGAAGGATTAAATATCTATTATCAGTAGGAAATACATATGTTAAGTACTCTGATCTCATCCACGGTATTAAAAAAGCAAAAAAGGTCCAAATTAATGAAATAATTAATGCATTTGAAATTTTGGATTTTCTGTTGAAAATTATCAGTAAAATCCAAAAAATAATGGTTAGAACTCCAATAAATGTTGATAACGCTTTATTATCATAACTTACTGAAATATTTGGGATAATCATTCCTCCTAATGCAGTAAACGGGTTAAGAAGAAAATTTGCTTGTCCTGTTTGTATTAAATTGTATCCTGTTTTGAAACTAGCTAGAGTTCCGCTTGCTAATACTTGAGTAGAGTTAATTATAGTTTGATCATCCCAGTTTGGAGCAGAAAATAAATTAGTCTGGGTTAACAAAATTAGATAGATCAGTAAAATTATTATTAATCTAACTACTACTTTTTTAAAAACTTTAAAAGTTCTATACTCTAATAACCAAAAAATTTCTATTACAATGATGAAAGGAACAACGCTAATTGATCGTATAGGATAAATAACTATAGTGGTAAAAAAAAGTGAAGTAAAAAAAATTACCCACCTGATTTGATGATTATCCCTTGATTTTAGAAAGAAGTATAAAAATAAATTAAAAAAACAAGCTACCAGATATGTGGGCATATGAAAGACCCAGTCGGTTGCTTGAATACCAATAGTCGTTACTGAGAAAAAAAGTACAGCAAAAAAAGAAGCTAGCTTATTTCTAGTCAGATAGAAAGCTAAGGGATAAAGGGAAAAAGAAGCAAGAAGTCTAAATAAGTATGAGATTATGTAATGAGGTGAGGAATTATATTGGTAAATTTTAAATAAAAAGCCATTCAAAATATCCTGAGAACCATAAAGAGTGAAAAAATAAGTTAAATGGTTCCAAGCTCCTGTGGAAAACTGGCCTAACATCATCTCATATCTCCAAAAAATTAGCCAGGAATCTCCGAATAGAGAAAGGTTAAAAGAAGAATAGAAGGTATAGAGACTAACTAGGATTGTAGTAGAGATTAAAAAAATTAAATACATAAAGTTATTTTTTGATCCAGTTTTTGTAGGCATGTATTAGTAGTTTACATCTATCCGGCTTATTATTGCTGGAAATTTATTCATAGTTTATTTGATTAATTGATAATATAATACTAAGGTATTTATACAAAATGACAAGAATGAGTTTTCACATCTTTGCAAATGCTGCTTTGGGAAAAGGTTTGTCAGGCGGAGATAGGATTTTTATAGAATTTGCCAAAAGATTAAGCAAGAACAATCAGGTGACAATCCATGTTTGGGAAGAAGGATATAAAATTTGTAAAAAACAGGGATTGACGGTTACTAAGAATCTTAAATTTCAAATAATGAATGTAAAGTTCTGGTGTAAATTTGGTTTTCTAATATGCTATTTTGCCAGAGTTATAGGAGCAATTTTTACTTCCTTATTTATCACACTAGAAAATAATAGAAATACAATCGTTTACTCTGCTTCTGAATTTTGGATGGATTCATTGCCTGCTTTTACTCTAAAACTCCGTTTTCCTAAAGTAAGATGGATAGCAGCTTGGTTTCAAACAGCACCAAATCCCTTAATTGGTTTTTCTAAAGGCTATAGGAAAAAAACATATAAACTTTCAGCGTTTTATCATTGGTTTATGCAGCTTCCTGTTAAACCATTGATTGAAAGATGGGCTAATTTATGTTTAGTTAATAATGAAGAAGAAAAGAAATATTTTCCACATCTTAATAAACAAGGTAAAACAATGGTTATTTTGGGGGCTGTTAATATTGAAGAAATAAAGCGATATCGAAGTCAACACAAAATTGATAGTAAAATTTATGATGCTGTATTTCAAGGAAGATTTCATCCTCAAAAAGGAGTAGTAGAATTAGTAGACATATGGAAGTTAGTAACAGAGAAATTACCCGGTGCCAAACTGGCAATGATAGGGGATGGTCCATTAATGAATGCGGTGAAAACTAGGATTAAAGAATTAGATTTAGAAGCAAATATCAAACTTCTAGGCTTTGTATTTGATGGAGATCAAAAGTATAGGATTTTTTCTCAAGCTAAATTAGTAGTCCATCCGGCTTTTTTTGACTCAGGTGGTATGGCATCTGCAGAAGCGATGGTTTTTGGTATACCCTGTATTGGTTTTAACCTTAACTCTTATAAATCCTACTATCCTAGAGGTATGATTAAAGTAATGATTGGAGACTTAAATGCTTTCGCAAGGGCAATCTTAGAGCTTTTAAATGATACTCAAAAAAGAGATAAGATAGGTAAGGAAGCATTAAGAATGATAGAGAAAAATTGGAATTGGGATCAAAGAGTTGATCAATTATCATCATCATTGTCTTGACAAGGTAACCCATTTAGCTTAATACTAAAACATGTTCTCAAAGAAAAATATTCTAATCTTTATAATTTTTACAATAATTATTTTTGCTCTTCAATTTATAATAGCAAGAAAGCATTTTTACTATGGTTTTAATAATGATGATTGGTATGTTCTTGCTTGGTATAAGCAAGTAGTAAACGATCCGATTTTAGATATTGTGAAAGCTTGGAAAGAAATTGGTTCTCATAATTTTGCACGTGTCTATTTTGTTGGTATCCTCTTTAATTTTTTTGAATTTCATTATGAATATTATCATATTTTTAATACACTTTTGAAAGCTTTGGCTGGTTTGAGTGTTTTCCCCCTTATTTATATACTTTTTAGGAAAAAGCTTTTGGCATATTTAGCAACTTTTTTATTTTCTCTTCACTTTAGCTCCTTTGCTACACTGCACACTGTTTTTGTTGGAAATGAATCACTGGTTATAATAAGTATGAATATTTTTTTTGCAGTTTATGTCTGGGCTGCCCGGAAACATAATTTTAGTTTAAAGATAATGTTTATATTACTAGTATCACTTCTAGCAGCATCCTTTTTTGACATACCCAGATTTTATCCTGTTTTGTTTTTATTGCCATTTTTAGAACTTCTTAATCTTTGGTTTAATAGACCATCAGCTACTTTTAAAGCTTCAATATTAAGACTAATCCTTTTCTATTCGCCTTTTATTGCCGTGGTTCTTTACTCGCCGTTTGCGGCTGCTGCTGAATTTAATATAAATAAACTAACAGGAATCTTTAAAACGGAAAACTATCAGCTTTTTATCAGTCTTTTCGCCTCATTTGGTTCAACTTTTATTCCTGAGGGAATATTGGAGCAGATAAAACTTTTTGGACTGGTAGGAAGTTATTCTTTGCATCAGGATTTTTGGATTTTTCTCTACTTCTTAGTTTTTAAATTTATAGTTCTTGTTGTCCCAATACTTTTTATTCTGGGTCTATTGGTTTTTCGTAAACCAAAATGGTTTATATTAAGAAGCTTATTTTTAAGCATTTGTTTTTCTATTCTTGCTTTCTTCGCTGCTAATCATTGGATTTATCTTGATCCGAAACTTCAAGCTGGGGTTGACCCAGGAACATACTTTTTTCCTGGAATAGTCGGTTTATTTGTGTTGTCTACCTCAATCTCTTTTTTGATAGAGTGGTTGCATAAAAAGGAAAATAATTTTGTACTTGCACTTGGTTTGTCACCCATTTTTTCTCTTTTATATACATTTTTTACTTGGGTGCTTGCTGGTGAGAATGTTATTTTTACGGGAGTTCATGCTTATTTAACAATTGCATCTTTGAGTTCAACCGTGTACTTGGCAATCATTTTTTATTTAGCCTTTCAGAATCTTGGATTTAAACTAGGAGTAATGAGAAAGATATTTGCTATTTTAATGATTACCTATTTTTTCATATTTCTATTTTTTAGCGCAAAACAGGTTGATGCATATTATGCCGATTGGATATTACATGGATACGGTGCTTCCGATCAAGAACGTTTACAAACTAGTTTTTGGAAGGAAGTTGGTATAGGAAAGTCGAGTGATAAGAGCCTTATTCTTATATATCTTGATACTTCAAAAGATGATGGTTATTTATATGGTGCAAATTTTACTTGGGATATTCCTCCTATGTTGACAGTTGAAAAGGGTTTACCTTTTGATCCTGGAGGACATTGTAAATTAGTGATTCATTATAAGGATTTAGATAAACTTAGAATTGAAGAAATTAATGGCAAAAAAATGGTTATACAAAGTGCATGTGGTGATGACCGTCTTTACAAACTGGAAAATTTCTATGCTTTTAAAATGATCAACCGGGAACTTATCCCTATAAAATCAGAAATAATTAAACAGTTAGGATTCTAGTTTCTTATTTTTTTCAGAATTTCCGACTTTATATCAATAATATCCCTGTTCTGTAACTTAAATGCATAAAAATCTTCTAGGTGGAAAAAATTATCCTTGCCACCATTTGAATATTTATATAAAAATCCTTCCTTACCCTCCAGTATAGTATATGTTGATAAAAGTTTTTCTTCATCGCTAACAAGTAAAGCCACAGGACAAGGTTGTTTTGAGTTGTATGGTCCATAAAGATTATACCAGCTGTTAAATTCGGCAATCATAATAAAACTATAGTTTAATCCGTTTTGTTCATTGGAAATTGTTTTAAGGAAGAAAAAATTATTACATGGAGTGGTGTCATTCTTTAAAAAATTCCAGAACTTATTTTTTAGAAAGATTTGGTCTGAGACTCTATCTCCATAATCCATATTTGCTTTCAGGTAAGCTTGTATTTGATTATTACTGAAAAAGAAATATGGCATCAATGGTAAAAAGGCAAAAAGCGAAAAAACTCTAAGAAAGCTCTTTTGATTTTCAATTTTTGTATATGCTAGCATTAATATGCTGGCTATTGCTGCGGAAACTCCCATAGAAGGGATTGTCGAATAACCGTATATTCCCATGGGTATGTTGACGAAGTCATGTAAAATCCAGGTGAACCAAACGAAGGTAACAGTGAAACTAATTCCTAAAAGATAAAGGCATAAGTAAATATTTTGTCTGTTGCGGAACCATTCTAAAAAAACGAAAACAGTCAAAACTAAAATATATACTCCTAAAATTGCCGATGGAGCATATGTGTATGGATCATAAGACATTTTAAATGATGTGGACAAATTCATCCCATGATCTATGACCCAAAATATTAGTAGTTCCAATAGGAAATTTGTAATAAAAACACTAAGGAAAAATTTTAAAGGCTTTTGAGATACAACCTTTGACAAGATAGCAGTTATTACCCCAAATATTATAAATGGTCCTCCAATAAAATAACCAAGAAAATCATTTAAAGTCCATGTTAGAGAACTCAAGAATCCTAAGGTATTTCCTGTCAAAAAAATACTGCCGAAGGAGCTAAACGGACTTAATAACATTTGAAAGTTCCCCAAGGAAACTTTTTGTATTATGACCAGGGTGTTTCCATAGAAAACTCCTCCCGTACCCTGTAATCCAAAAAATAGCACAAAAGGAAAGAAAATGATTGTTAAATTTTTAGCAGCTTTATAAAAGTTTGATAAAGATATTTTTTTGAGGAATATGAATATTGCTAAAAAACAAATAAAGGGTAAAATTGGGTAGGCTCTAATCGGATTAATAAAAAAAGCAGAGAATAATATTAAAGAAGAAAGAATCAACCAAAAAATGTTTTTAACCTTACCGGCGTTAATTAAATAGTGCAGTAGTAAGAAAATATTTAGTCCTATGATAACAAGATAATCTTGAGTTCTGGCAACCATTTCCATGGAACCGACAGAACCATAATGAAAAGAAAAAATTATACCTGATATAAATGATAAAAACCGATTTCTGAATATAACCCGGATTAATAGGTAAAAACTAATGACAGATAAAATCTTAAAGACTAAACTTGCCACTTGATACGCTTGGTAGTCAAATTCAAAGATGTTATATAAAATACCGTTATAATATAGAGGATTAACCATATGCGGTCCGCCTAAAGCTCGCCAAACTGTACCAAACTGGAGAAAGGGATTCGGTCCTAGGGCTATGTAATCTGAGATTAACCGAACATCATCTGGAGTAAAACCAAATTCTAGGTGTGGTTTTAATATTATCATTTGAGTAAAACTTATGAACAAAATGAATATTAATAAAAAAACCCACTCTTTTTTAAAATACGATATAATCTCTTTCAGCATCAGTTTATTTTGGAACTATATAATAAGATAGGAATGAAGAATTTACTAGTAGATAAAAATAATCTCCTTAGAGCGCTATTCTTAATAGTACTCACTATTGCGCTTAATAGTTTAATTTTCTCCAATCAACTTAATTATGGTTTTAGAGATGTTGATTGGCAGGTGCTATATTATTTTAAGCTCTTCGGTAATTTATCTTTGGATCATCTATTGCAGGAGATTAAAGTATTAGGAGTCTATGTTTCTGAATCCTACTATGTTGGACTGCTTGTAAAGTTCTTAGGAATAAACTTTACCGATTTGCATCAGGTCACTCATGTTCTTAAAATAATTTCGGCAATTAGCGTTTATATATTAGTATTAAAAATTTTCAAAAGAAAATTATTGGCATTTCTCTCAAGCTTAATGTATACAATTTCATATACTCATGCAGGAGTTCTATTCCAACTATCCTCTGGAGGATATTTCTTAGCGACTATATCTATGAATTTATTTTTGCTTGCGTATTACGACACTTTGGAAAGTAAGATTACTCTAAAAAAGCTAATAATTGTGATTTCTTTATTTTTACTTACATTCCTGTTAAAACCGGAAAGGATGTATCCCTTGATACCCCTAGTTATCTTGATTGAGTTTTCTGTATTGATTATCAATATATTTAAACGAAACCTTGTTGCTAGTTCCTTAAAAAGGATACCGTTAATTTTTTTGTTATTTATTGTCTTTTATATTTTTTACAATACTTTATTTGCAAATGGTGTTCCAACTGGCTTTTCTCCAAATAATTTTTTTTTGGGTGTAGTTACCAAGATTAAAAGTATTTTAAATGGTAATACTCAATTATTATTAGAACCATTTGCTTCTTTAGGAAGTATCTTTTTATATCGAGATTATTTAAAAATCCTGGGGGAACTAAATTTCCAAAGTCTTCCACTTTTTATAAGTTCTTTACTTATGGGTCCTGTTTTGCGGTTAGGCTTAGTTACATATATGTTTTTTTCTATTTTTGATAGAAAATCTCTTAAATCAGTAGCTGGTATTTTGGTGGCTGTATTTATTTTTGGACTGATAATGTATCAGTTAAATATTAATTGGCAGCATTTGGCTACATCAGTACGTGTCCATTTTGACCCAAACTTTGTATCATTGCCGTCGATTCTAGGTTTTTATGTTTTAGTTCTGAACTGCACACTTTTTATTAATTGGTTGAAAAACAAGGATCAAATATTGATCCCTATAATGCTTGGTACCGCTTTTTCATTTTTGTTTATTATACTAACTTGGATCTCTTCAGATTTAGTATTGATATTTATGGGACCTCATAGATATTTAAGCATCCCTGCTATTGGAATTAGTTTATCTATATCTGGGTTGTTTGTGTTAATTTTTGATAGATTTAAAAAAATCAAATTTGCTAAACAATTTAGCTGGATTATATTTTTACTTTTAGTTCCAATGTTAATTATCAATTATCAAGTAGCTAATAATTTTTTTGAAGGTGAGTTAAACTCTGCTGGAGCAAGGGCAATAGAGCAATCTAGAATGAAAAAAACATTTCGCTCTCTTCTAGGGGAAATGAATACACAGGATAAATCATTATTTTATTTTGATGAAACACGAGATAGAGATTATGCATACTTTAATGAGGGTACAGTATTAGCGGGTTTTGAATATTGGATTAAATTTAACAAGGACGCAACTCTGAATATTTTACCTACACCTGGGATGATAAGAAGCACGCGCCAATGTCCTGAGCATACTCATCTAGGTTGCATAAAAGTTTTAAAGGATGGATTAGTAATCGAGAATGGAGATAAGGGGATTTGGTATAAGGATCCTCTTAGAGGTAATATACCAAATTTTTATAAACTAAATAATTTTCATGCATATAGATTTATCAATAAAGATATTGTTGATATTAGAGATGAGGTTTTAAGAGAGCTTGGTTTATGATATGATCCTGAGCGTCTAATAATATGTTAGCAAAAAATAATACAATTTATGATGTGGTTGTTATAGGTGGACTAGGTCATGTCGGTCTTCCGTTAGGGATTGCTTTCGCTGAAAAAGGTCTTAAGGTATGTTTGTATGACATTGATAAGAACAAAGGTGAAATGGTTAAAAAAGGAAAAATGCCTTTTATAGAGTATGGTGCACAAGAGATATTAGAAAAGGTTTTAAAAGCTGGAACCCTTGTGGTTTCTTTTGACATAAAAGACATATCAAAAACAAGGTCAATAATTGTTACTATCGGTACTCCAGTTGATGAACATTTGACTCCAAGAACACGGGCATTTTTAGAGTTTTTCGATAATATCAGAGAATATTTGAATTCAAGCCAAACGATTATTATTAGAAGTACTGTCTATCCTAATACTTGTGAACAGTTGCTGCGAATGTTGCAAAATGGCAAGCAATGGCATATTGCTTATTGTCCGGAACGGATTACTCAGGGTTACGCGATCAAGGAGTTAAAAGAACTTCCACAAGTTGTAGCTGGTTTAAGCGAACGTGCCATAAATCAGTCGGCTGCCTTATTCAGTATTATTTCTCCAAAAATTATTAAAACCTCTATGGGTGAGGCAGAACTGGTTAAACTATTCTCTAATGCCTGGAGATATATTCAATTTGCTTTAGCGAATCAATTTTATATGATTTCCTATAAATTTGGAGTTGACTACGAAAGAGTGCGTTGGGCTATGAAAGAAGGTTATGAAAGAGCTGCCAATCTTCCCTCTGCCGGATTTGCTGCTGGTCCTTGCCTTTTAAAAGATACAATGCAGTTAGCATCATTTGATGCCAATAATTTTTTATTAGGTCATGCGGCTATGATGATTAATGAAGGATTGCCTGGTTTTATAGTAGAGGATCTAAAAGGAAGATATGATTTAACAAAAATTAAGGTAGGGATTTTGGGAATGACATTTAAGGCAGATATAGATGATATACGTGACTCACTCTCATATAAACTAGGTAAGATTTTAAGATTTAACGGTGCTCAGGTTTACTACTCCGATGAATTTTCCAAGGATTCGACATTTATTTATAAGGAAGAATTGATTGAGATTTGCGATGTGATAATAGTGGCTACACCACATTCTAATTATAAGGGTTTAGTGATACCTGAAAAGGCTGAAGTAATTGATATGTGGGGATTGGTAGTAGGTGGGCAACGTGAGCTTTCGAAGGGTTATATCAGCTCTGAATATAAAACAATACCATCTTTCGAAGGAGCTATTTCTCATCAAATTGAAAGAGCAAAGAAAGTTAACTCTTCCCGAAAAAATGAATAAGAGCTGTGTATTTATCGGCGGTAAACAAATTGGTTTTGATTGCCTAAAGATTTTGCTTAAGATCGGTGTTGTGCCTAAGTTGATAGTTGGTAATTTTGATGATTCGGGAAAGGATATTTGGCACCAGTCACTAGTTAGGCTTGCTTTAGAAAACCGTCTCCCAACTATCAAAAATAAAAGAGTGAAGGATCCATTTGTTTGCAATAAAATTATTAAATTAAATCCAGAAATCATTTTTTGCATAGGAGGAACGCAGATAATCCCTCAAAATGTTTTGGATATACCCAAATTGGGATGTTTAAATATACATCCGGCCTTTTTGCCTAAATACAGGGGTAGGTTTTCAACAGTACATGCTTTATTTAATGGTGAGAAATACACAGGGGTAAGTGCTCATTGGATGGATGAAGGTATAGATTCCGGACCGGTTATTTTTCAGAAGAAAATTAAAATTGATAAAGATGATACCGCAAAAAGCTTATATGATAAATTTACAAAGGAGGGTTCAATTCTTTTTGCAAAAATTGTTGATTTATGGCTTAAAGATCAAAGAATTATATCGGTTCCCCAGAATGAAAAGCAGGCTACTTTTTACTCTAAAAAATTACCCAATAACGGTGAAATAAATTGGAATTGGGATGGAGGCAAAATATTAAGGTTTATTAAAGCGATGACTTTCGAACCATTTTCACCAGCAACTTTTAAAATAGGAGATAAAGAAATGGTAATAATAGAAAAAAAATATTTTAAAGGATTTGAAAAATGAAGAGGATACCTTGGTGGAAGCCGGTAGTTGGATTAGAAGAAAAAATATTAGTGGATAAGGTTTTAAAAAGCAATTTTTTAAATGATGGAGAATTTACTATTGATTTTGAAAGGAAGGTCGCAAATTTAGTTGGAAGTAAATATGCCGTGGCAATTACCAGCGGTACTATTGCAATGTACCTTTCCTTAAAGGCTCTTAAAATAGGGCAGGGAGATGAGGTAATAGTTCCAGATATGACTTTTATTGCTACTGCTAATGCGGTAGAAATGTGCGGAGCAAAAGTCGTGTTGGTCGATGTAGATCCCAGAACCTTATCTATTAGTACGGAGGCTATAAAGAAAGCAATAACCGAAAAAACCAAAGCAATTATACCAGTGCATGTTAGTGGTAGAGCTGCTGATATGGAGACCATTTTAGAGATTGCAAAGGATTATGATCTCTTTGTAGTAGAAGATGCAGCTGAGGCATTTATGTCCAAAATTAAAGGTAAGTATTTAGGAACATTTGGTGATACAGGTTGTTTTTCTTTTTCTCCTCCTAAAATAATTACAACAGGTCAAGGAGGTGTTATCGTAACCGATAAAAAAAATATATACAAATCTTTGGTTGAATTAAAGGATCAGGGAAGACCCAAAAGAGGTACGGGTGGTGATGATATTCATAATTCAATAGGATTCAATTTTAAATTCACTAATCTGCAGGCAGCCGTGGGTTTAGGGCAACTACGAAAGCTTTCTGAGAGAATGAGTAGAATGAAAAGAATTAATGAGCTTTATCATAATTTTTTGGATGGAACTACTGGGATTTTATTATTTGATGTGGATATTAAAAACGGTGGTTTGCCTTTATGGACTGATGCTTTGGTAGAAAGAAGAGATAAATTAGATATTTTCTTAAATAGTAAGGGGATAGATTGTAGAAAATTCTGGCATCCATTACATACTCAAAAACCATATAAGTTAACTGATAGGGATTTTCCAAATAGCACTAAACTTTCTCCAAAAGCCATTTGGTTGCCTTCGGCGTTTACTATGACTGATCACGATGTAGAATATGTATCAAATTTAATTAAGGGCTTTTTAAATGATTAAAAAAACTTTCCAAAAACTTACAATATTGCTTCCAGTTAGGAATGAAGGTATCAATATAACTATTATGCTAAAAATCCTGGAAGCTGTTTTGCAAATACCTCATGAAATTTTAGTAATTTATGATGATAAAAATGATAATACAATTCCAATAATCAGAAAATTGCAAAGAAATTATCCTAGCTTAAAATCTGTTTTTAATATATATGGTAAAGGTGTGGTAAACGCAATTAAAGCTGGTGTAAATGCAGCTTCAGGAAAATATATTTTGATTCTAGCAGTAGATGATGTGGGACCTGTATTGGCAATAGATGATATGGTTGCCTTAATGGATGAGGGTTGTGGTCTGGTTAGTGCTACCAGGTATGCATATGGTGGAAGAAGACTTGGGGGATCTTTGGTTGAAAGTATTATATCAAAATTAGGCAATAGACTTTTTAATATTTTATCTGGTTCCATATTAACTGATTCAACTACAGGATTTAAGATGTTTAGTAAGGATATTTTTCAAAAAATAGCTTTGGAATCTAAGCCAATTGGTTGGGCTGTCGTTTTTGAGCTAGCAGTAAAGGCTCAGGCTGCGCAATTGAAATTAGGGGAAGTTCCAATAATTTCTATAGATAGATTATATGGCGGTAAATCTACTTTTATGTTCGGTCCATGGTTTAAAGAATATCTAAAATGGTTTTTATGGGGATTCATACACACTTTTGGGGTAAAAAAGAGCAAAAGCAAAATAAGAATTCCAACAAGTACAGCATTTTGAGAATATGAAAAAAATTTTAGTAACAGGTGGTACTGGTTTTATTGGAAGCGCAATAGTCCGAGCTTTAATTAATACTGGAAATAAAGTTAGAATTTTGGATAATGAGTCTCGTGGTGCAGTAAGAAGATTGGAGGATATTAAAGGCAGATTTGAAATGATATTAGGGGATATAAGAGATCCAAAAATAGTTGAAAAGAGTTGTGAAAATGTTGATCTGGTAATACATTTGGCATATATAAACGGGACGGAATTTTTTTACACCAGACCTGAGTTGGTTTTAGAAGTAGGTGTTAAGGGTATGGTGAATGTGTTGGATGCCTGCATTAAAAAAAATATTAGGGAATTAATGTTGGCTTCAAGTTCTGAAGTTTATCAAACGCCTTTAAAAATTCCCACACCGGAAAATGTTCCTTTAATTGTGCCAGATCCACTAAATCCAAGATATTCATATGGAGGAGGAAAAATTATAAGCGAACTGTTGGTCTTAAATTACGGAAGGAAATATTTTAACAGAGTATTAGTTCTTAGACCGCATAATGTGTATGGACCGGATATGGGTCGGGAGCATGTAATTCCGCAACTAATAGCAAAAATTGGAAGATTATCAAAACAAAATAGTGTAAATTTATCTATTCAGGGAACAGGTCAGGAAACTAGAGCTTTCATTTATATTGACGATTTTATCCAAGGATTTGAATGTATTTTAAAGAGGGGTAAACATATGCAAATTTATAATATAGGAAATATGGAAGAAACATCTATTAAAAAATTAATAAATGTTATGGGAAGGATTTTAGGTAAAAAGATTAATATTATTTCAGGTAAATTATTAGAAGGTAGCACTCCTCGCAGATGTCCTGATATTACGAAAATAAAAAGGTTAGGATATAAACCAAAAGTAAGTATTGAAGAGGGTTTACATAAAACAATCCAATGGTATAATCAATAAAATGAAATCTGTATTTGGAAGTGGAACAAGTAGCGTCGTTAAGGAATGCCAGGTTTGTAGATCCACAAATTTAAAGTCTGTTTTATTTTTAGGATACCTTCCTCCTGTTAATCAACTTCATACTATTGGCATAAGACCAGATGAACAACCAAGTTATCCGGCTGAGCTTCTCTATTGTCCTAAATGTCATTTAGTCCAACTTGGATTAGTTGTTGATCCAAAAGTTATATTTCCAAAGGAATACCCTTATACCAGTGGTACAACAAAAGTATTAAGAGACAATTTTGCGGATTTGGGAATTGAAGCAAGCAAATTAATTGGTTTAAAAAAAGAGGATTTAGTTGTGGATATAGGATCTAACGATGGAACTTTGCTTAGTAATTTTAAGGATCATTCTAAGGTTTTAGGAGTTACTCCTGAAGATATCGGGAAGCTAGCTATAAAAAAAGGTATTCCTACAATATTGGAATATTTTAGAAAAGAAGTTGTAGAAAAAATTAAGAAAAATTATGGAAACGCAAAATTAATAACTGCGGCAAATGTCTTTGCTCACATAGAAGATCCGAACAGCGTACTAGAGAATATTAAATCCCTTTTGAAGGAAGATGGTGTTTTTATATCTGAATCACATTATCTTTATCCTCTTATAAAAATAATTCAGTACGATACCATCTATCATGAACATCTAAGATATTATTCCCTTGCGAGCTTAAATTATTTATTGAAAATGCATGGACTGGAGGTTTTTCATGCAAAGAAAATAGCAAGCCATGGAGGATCTATTAGGGTTTATTCTGCTAAGAAGGGATTATATCCTGTAAACAAAAGTGTTTCTGAGATGCTTTCAAAAGAAAAAAATATTGTTACTAACATTAAAAACTTGTTAAAATTTAAAAAAGAAGTTGTACTTTCTAAGTTAGCACTTCTTAAATTACTTTCTGATATTAAGAAAAAAGGCAATAGGATTTTCGGGATAAGTGCACCTTCCCGAGCCAGTACTTTAATTAACTATGTAGGGTTGGATCAGGATATATTAGACTCTGTTGTTGAAGTTAGTGGTTCATATAAAATTGGGAAATATATTCCTGGTAAGATAATACCTATTGTTGACGAAAAGGAATTATTTAGCAAACAGCCTGAGTATGCCTTACTTTTATCATGGCATATAGCAAAAGAATTAATACCAAAACTTAAACAAAAGGGTTTTAAAGGAAAATTTATTATTCCTCTTCCAAAGCCCAGAATTGTTAACTAGCAATTTTTATCTATTTTAGTCCAAGTGCCAGCTTAAGTTCATTAGTGATATTGTAAAGATCCCTGTTAATAAATCTAAATGCATAAAAGTTGTCTGGCTTATAAAATGTACCATCAAACTGTAATCCTTTTATTCCATTTTTTTCAATTACAGCCTCTCTGATTTTTTCCGGACAGAATTTTCCATTACCTCCACACAAGAAATAACTCCTTATTAATCTGGGAGCTTCTATAGGTAAGATATGATCTTCTCTAAACATTATCCAAAAGTTAAATCCGGCGAGTACGGTTGTTTCATTAAAGTAGCTGTTTATTGAATCCTGAGATTCATCAAAGAAAAACACAGAGGGTTCTGTTTCTGATAAATTATTAACATATGATAAAAGTTTTCCTTTCATCCGGATATGTTCAGATGCTCTTGTGCCTGCAGAATCTAACTCATTGGCAAAATAATTAGTAATGGACTGATTGTAAATTGTAAACAAGGGGATGAGTAATAAAAAAATAGAGAATGACAAGGGTTTGAGGATTCTTATTGATCGTAATTTATCATAAATTAAAGTAATAATAGTTGCCATAAGAAGACTGACTCCTATAGCTGGGATAGTAAGATAACGATGTATGCCCATAAACACTAAAACAAGATCAGCGGGTAGCCAGGTTAAAAATATGAAAAAAAATGCAAAAAGGGGACCTAAAAATAAAGTTAGAGTAAGATTTTCTTTGGTTTTAATCCATTCAAGTAAGAAAGCGCATGCCAAAGATAAAATAAATATACCGATTAAGACAGGAGGCATTACAAAAGGAGGATCAAAATACATTCTTAATTTGCCCCAAGCATCAGTTAAGTTAGGATTAATTCCTAGCCTATTAGTAGCTATATAAAAAGAAGCAATCATTAAAGGAATCAGAAAGACAAAAGTTGTTACAATAAACCGACGAGGATTTTTTGATAACATGAGTCCAGCTAATAAAGTTATACTTCCAAATATGAATAAAGGTCCATTAAGCAAAAAAATTAGATAATCAGATAAACTATTTAAATTAATTTCTCCAAAGAAAAGGGTATATTCCTTTGGTATAAACATACTTCCTAATGCAGCAAATGGTGTAAAAAGTAGATGCCAATTACCTTCTGCAATTTTTCGGAGAGTTAACTGACTATTTCCCAGAAAAGAAATTAAATCCTGATGAATACTTGGTTTGAATATCAGTAGAACAATTACTGGAATAAAAAGCGACAATAATCTCTTTATTCCTAGCATTACAGAAATTTTGGAAAATTTCTGAACGGAAATGTAAAAAAATTCTCCTATAATAACAAACAGTGCTAATGGATACATTCTTTCTGTGGCGGCAAGTAAAGCTAGATAAAAGGAAGCTATTATAAGTAGAATCAATTTCCAATCCAGTTTGTTTTTCTGAGCCAGATACCAATATAACCAGAGAAATATATTCATAAATATAATACCCAAATAATTTATAGTAGTCATGACGGAATAAAGAGCTGCTATAGAAGTAAAAGAAAAGGCATAAATTAATGTTCCCATTGTAGCAATTAATTTTCTTTTTGTGATTACATAAAATAAAGGAAATACACTGATAGTGGAAAGAAACTTTAAGACGTACGCAACCAGATTATATTTATGATAATCTAGGCCAAAAAAAGATTCCTGAATACCTATAAAATAATATTGTGTAGTATATATCCCAGACCTGGAAAACACTTGTAAAAAGCTGTCCAATGTAAGGGGATTGCTTATATTTTTATACAAAAGCAGACCTGCCCAATCAATATCCGCAAACCCATATAAGAGATGTGGTTTCAAAATAATGTATTGTAATATTGCAACTATAGGAAAAATAATTAGGAAATTAAGTAAAACTGGTGGACGTCTCATTGATTAAAGATGAATACAGTTAACATTAACAAAAATTATATTTTTTGTAAATCTAAAACCTTTTTGTCTAGAAAATTGTTTTTTAAAATCTCTTCTACTATATAAACCGGACGGGCTTTAGTTTCTTCTACAATAATCTGAATATATTTTCCAATAATACTAAGTGCCAAAAGTTGAATCCCTCCAAACAGAACAATTGAGAATATGATTAACTTGGATATTTCAATTTTCTGCCCAAAAAAAATAAATGAAGATAAATAAATAACAACAAAGAGGAAAGAAAGTGTGACAATCAACAGACCTGTATATACAATAATATCCAGCGGTAAATAGGAGAATCCATAAAAACTTTTTTCTGCATGGTGGATATAGCCTAATAAATTATAGGAGCTTTTTCCTCTTAATCTAGGGCGACGATGATAATTTACATAAGCGGTTTTAAATCCTACCCAAGCTCTTAAACCTCTGTTAAACCTATGTTTTTCAGGAAGTTGTCGGATAGCATTCATAACCTTCCTATCTATTAAAGCAAAACTACCTGCATCAACAGGAACTTCAATATTTGAAATACTTCTAAAGATTCTATAATACAATTTCCTAATCCTAGTCATCAAGAAAGTATCTGATATTTTTGTCCTTATACCAACTACTACATTAAAGCCTCTCTCCCATTCTTTAATAAAACTTAGGATTACACTTGCGGGATCCTGTAAATCCCCTTCAAAACATACGTATGCATCTCCATTTGCGTAATCTAAAGAAGCTTCAATTGATGCCTCATTACCAAAATTCCTTGATAAAAAGATACCAGCAACACTCTTATCTTTTTTAGCAATCTTTCTTATTTCCTCTCTTGTATTATCAGTCGAACCATTATCTACAAAAATGAAATCATAATTATAGTTTTTATTTTTATTTGTAACTTCAATAAGCTCTTTGTAGGCAGTTGCGATATTTAGTTCTTCATTAAAGCAAATAATTCCAATTGAGATGAGCTTTTTTTGCATTATCTATTTTTTCCCTACTACGAGAAGTGATACTCCTATGTATGGAGATAACCATTTTACTGACCAGACATCCAAATAGAAAATTAAGGTTTGAATTTTATTGATTAATTTGTTGTATACAATTAACTCTGATCCCCAATCCTTTTCTCTAAACATAGGGAGTGTTTGCAATAGTCTAATAAGTAATATAGGGGGAAACATCAGGTAGTTAAAGTATTTAATATCCTTGACTACAAATTTAGTGCTTTTAAATTTTGAGATAAGCATTCTTTTGTCATATCTGCGGATATGATGAGATTTAATATCAAGTTGACTCCATAAAAATTGAATTGCAGGAGTGAATAATATTATGTATCCTCCTGGAGCAAGCACCCTATATAATTCTTTCAAATATTCCTTATCTTCTGGTACATGTTCTATAACATCTAAGGATGTAACAATATCAAAGTAATTATCTTTGAATGGGATTTTCAAACCATTTTTTAAAAGGCGCGTTTGACTGAAGCCTCTTTTTTTGCAATACGCAACAGCCTTTTTTTCGGTATCAACTCCATAAACTTTTCCATATTTACTTAATAGGTATAGGTTATATCCTGTGCAGCATCCGGAATCGAGTATCTTTAAAGGGGGTTTTGTGGGTAAGTCTTTTATAAGTGATTCAAGTAATTTTCTCCTGCCTTTAAACCACCAATGATTGGCTTCATGTTTGTATAATATGTCATACCTTCTTGACTCCATAAGTAATTTTAGATGTTCATTATATTAGCATATTTGTTGTGTGATCGCTATTTTTGTTGTATATTCTCCTTTATTACATGAGTATAAAAAAGATCTCGGTCATTATACCAACATACAATAGCTGGAAAACTCTTGAAAGTTGTATTGCATCAATGCAAAATCAAACTCTAAAACCAAGAGAAATTATTGTAGTAAATAATGGATCAAGCGATGGAACATCAAAAAAAGTTAAAGAAAAATTTCCCAACATTAAACTAATTGATTTAACAACTAATACTGGAGTTACCGGAGGAAGAAATACTGGTATAAAAATAGCTAATCCTAAATCAGATTATCTGTTTTTCTTTGATCATGATATGGTAGCTGATAGAAATATGCTTAAAGAGTTATTGGAACTAGCAGAAACAGATTCCAATATAGGAATAGTGACACCCAAAATTTATTATTATGCAAACAAAAATAAAATATGGTCAGCAGGAACAGGAATAAATTTATGGACAGGACAAATTATATTTAGGGGTGGGATTGATATAGGTCAGTTTAATAAATCTGAAGAAGTACAGGTAGCGCCTGCAGCAATGTTAGTTAAAGCAATCGTAATAAAAAAGATCAAAAAATTTGATGATTTCTATTTTGCAACATATGAAGATACTGATTTTTGCTTCCGTGCCAGAAGATCAGGATTTAAAACCTATTATGCTCCTAAGGCATTGGCGTATCATAAGTTACCGATAGATTTAGAAGAAGAATCAAGGAGACTTTTATCAAGGTCATATTGGATAGGAAGGAATCGGATTATATTTATGAAAAGATTCGGTAGCAATTTTCTAATTTTTCTGTTTTTTTTACCCATTTATTCCCTATATTATTTAACGTTATCTATTAGATGCAAAAAAATTTTCACTTGGTTTAGATTTATGCAAGGAACCCTAAGCGGCCTTTTGCGATAAAATGTTTAAAAAACCGGTGTTTGTCATTCTTATTATGTCTCTTATTCTTGTAGCTCTTTGGTTTAGGGATGGCAATATAATGGCGACTGGTGAATCGGGTGTGCCTTTTTATGATCCCACAATACAATTTAATATCAATAAAGATGCATGGGCCCAATATACATTAGGACATCCGATAAATATCGGGATTGCGGCAAAGCCTACTTATTGGTTGATGGCTCTTTTGCAAAGCATTGCAATTCCTCTTTTTTTAATTCAAGCCTGTTTCATATGGGTAAATCTTATTATTGCCGGTTTAAGTATCTATTATCTTACTAAAGAATTTTTCCCTAAGCTTGATCAAAAAATTTACCTGCTAGCACCTCTTTTTTATTGGTTTAATCCATTTAGTTTAGTAAATATCTGGAATAGATTTTTAAATAACTTTATAGTTTTTTATGCATTTTTACCATTAGCTTTGCTTCTTTTCATAAAGGGGATAAAAACAAAAAGGTACTTTTATGCATTTTTGTTAGGGTTAGTATCAGTAATATTTTCCTATGCACTAACTTCTATTGCATTTGATATGCTTTTGTGGTTGGTCTTTTTGTATACAGCCGTTTTTTATTTTTTCTTTGAAGAGCGAAGTAGACTATTTGTGGTTAAATTCTTTGTTCTTTCAATAATTTTCTTTAGTATGGTTAATATTTGGTGGATTGGTCAGGTTGTCAGTTATATAGGATGGGGTAGTTTCTCAGCAATTGAATCCAGTTCATTCAATACTGATAGCAATTACAATACTTTACTGCAGCTTTCTCAGCGCTTAGGTAACCTTACCAATCTTTTTAGGTTTAAGCATGCAACCTTTTTTGCAGATGTTGAAAATTTCACTTGGGTTGGTATATACAATTCCCCTTTAGTGACTATATTAGAGTTTTTAATATCGGGAATATTTTTGTTTCCTATTGTTGTTAAGAGAAGGCAGAGAGAAGTGTTGTTTTTGGGAGGTCTTTTAATTGCTTCTATTTTTTTTGCAAAAGGTAATAATCCTCCTATAGGTGAAATTTTTGATATTGCATTTAGAAATTTTTCTTTTTTGCAGGTTTTTAGGAATCCATTTGAAAAAATAGGTTTTATTTTTCCGCTTTCTGCTACTCCTCTTTTTTGCCTGGGTGTATCGTTACTTATTGAAAAATTTAGAGTTAAATGGAGAAAAATTCTTTATTTTGTTTTATGCTTTTGGCTTATTGTTGTTTGGGGAGGACCTTTTTGGAGCAGTCTTGTTTTTACTAGTAAAGAGGTTCCTACGAATAAGGTCGCAATAGGGTATCAGGTAAAAGTGCCGGAGTATTATCAAAAGGCACAAGATTGGTTGTTTGCTCAAGGTATTAATTTTCGTTTAACAGTCTTTCCAATTGGTGGGGAAGGTATTACTTATATATGGCCGAAGGGCTATTCTGGGGTTGAGCTCTCAAATCAGCTCCTAAGTGCTACCTCAGTCTCCTTTAATACTAATATTCCTTTTTATAATGAGGTTTCTAAAAACCTGGAAAGGATTTTTTTTACCAAGAATGAATTTTCAGATATTATGAATCTTCTTAACGCTAAATTTATTGTGATTAGATCTGATATTGACTGGAAGATTCGTGGAATGAGAAATCCAGAAGTTATCCAAAATAGACTTTATGATTTAGAATCCTCAGAAAAATTTAAGTCTGTTGGACAGTTTGGAAACTTATTTATCTGGGAAAATTTAGGTTGGAAAGACAAAACAGTTTATCCGGCTAGTGGATTAATTAGGGTTTCGGGAGGATTAGGTTTGGAAGATATTTTAGCAATTGAAAACCACCAGGATTTAGCAATTTACTCTGGGGATAATTTAAAAGATAATAGCTTGGTTAGGTCTGAAATAGTTAAACCTCATGTTCGGTTTGGATTAGGTTCTAACAGAGTAACAGAAGTTAATATATCTGATGATTACATGTTTCCATCAGTAAGGTTTCTTCCTTCCCACCCATATTTTCCCCTGGTACTTATAAAAGAAAAAATTGAGAAGAGGATGATAAAAGATAAAAACGCATTAATTTTAAAAAAACTTTCATTGCTTGGCAAAAGATTAAATGAAGCGGTAATAGAGGTGGAGAGGGGTGAAGTGGAGGGAGCTTTAAAAGCTTTGAATTTATATACAGTGCAATTATCGGATTTAGTGCCTAACTTATCAGGAATAAGTAGGATAGGAGGAGATTTTTTTATACTACAGGAGGATGCTTACAAAATATTTCTAAAACATTCAAATAAGTTACAAAATCTAAGGAATGCTTTTTCGGAGGAGAAAAAAGAAAAAATTCTAGAGGTAGAGGACATTCTAAGAAGTAAGCTAATAGACTTTAGGATAATTCCTTTTTATGGGTATTTAGAGAAACCAAATTTTCCTATTCGGGGTAGAGTAGTTTACCAGTTCACAATTGAGGAAGAGGGAAATTATGAATTATTACTCGATTCTAAATCCTGGGATAAATATTTTAAGGTTTCTTTAGACCAGGATTTCCTGTTTCAGGTTGATAGGGATATAGTTTTAAGAAAAGGAAGTATGATTGATGATAAAACTGTCTCGTATGGTTTTTTTAACCTTACTCCAGGTAAGCACGAAATTGCCTGGAATACCCCGGAAGAGATCAATTTAGTTGATGTACCAAACGAAATTAATTTTAATGTTGATCATGGTGTAGTTGATGAGTCTTTTCCTATAAATAATTTTGACCCTTATTCATCTTACATTTTAAAGTTTGATTTTTTAATAAAAAAAGGCACTGGAGTAGAGGTAATAGTAGAGCAGGATAATGATAAGGTAAAAAATGGTAAGTTGGAACCTCGTTTCAGCAAGTTCTTAGGTGCTGATACATATGACTTTGATGCTAGAAGCTATACCAGATATGTAGACCCTTCCTTTACAGCTGATAGTGCAAATTTGATTTTTAGAGTAAAGCCTTGGAATAATTGCGAGGACATTTTTAGACTGAAAGGAAAAGATAAATGTCTTAATGAGAATTTTAGAAGACTTTATGATAGAACTACAGAAATTAGTATAAGAAATGTTTCATTTGTAAAGATTTTAACGGAATTACCTTTCCTGCGTAAAGAGAATATGGATTTTGATTATTCTATTCCAAAAATTAGTTATCAAAAGAACAGTGCAAGCGAATATATGGTAATAATTAATGGAGCAGATAAGCCATTTGCCTTGATTTTGAGCCAGCTTTTTGATCCTGCTTGGAAGATAACAAGTGAAGGGAAAGAACTGATTGCAAGACATTTTCTGGCGAATACTTACGCAAATGGCTGGATAATTGATCGTAAGGGGGATTATGAAATAATCATTAAATTTATGCCTCAGGATATATTAAAAATGGGTGAAAAAATTTCTTTGGGTATTTTTATAGCAAGTCTAGTGTTTTTGGGGTGGAGATTGAAAAGGAATAGATGAAGTTTACACAGATTATGTTATTAATTACTCTGGTTGTATGTTTGTCTGTTGTGCTAATACAGACATTTTATAATAATTTATTGCCTTCTTTTTTCAATTCTTTTTTCTTTTTGTGGTTAATGATTTTTTATTATATGTGCATATGGAATTTTCACTTTAAGGGTGGTTTTACATTATTGTTGGCGTTTATATTATTTTTCTTTTCTGGTGTACTAACATCGATTTATTTGATCGAATACGCTGAATTTTTAATGAGATGCAGTTTAGTAATTTGGATCATTGGATTAATTCAGTCAATGATTGAATACAAAGGGTTACCACGCACTAGGTGAATGGTTTTAAAAGATATATGATAATAAAGCTATGCCTAAAGAAAATTCTTTTGTAAGAAATATATTTATTGCATTTTTTATCTTTGCGTCTGTGGCTTTAATAATAACTCTGATTTGGTTTAGACAAGGTTTATTTTATGGTGGGGCTGAGGTTGGATTAACTACCTATCATCCCTCAAGATATTTAGATATGCAGCAATTTATCTGGTGGGGTTCAGCAGCCCCGGGAATGCTTGTGCCACATTTTATAACTGCGGTTCCATTCTATTTTATATTATCCCTTCTAGAAAACCTGCTTTCTCCAGTTAGTTTGCAGGCTATTGTGTATTTTTGGTTATTATTTCTAACTGGTTTTGGAATGTATTTATTTGTAATATCTGTTATTGGACAAGAGAAAAACAAATATGCTGTTATTGCAGGTTTATTTTATTTATTAAACTCCTACACTATGGTGGAAGTATGGCATCGTTTTTTATATACAGGGATTTTTCTTGCGGCTTTTTTACCTTTTCTAGTACTCTTGTGGACCAAATGGATTAAGCAGGGAAATATTTATTTTCTTGCTTTATTTCTACTGACTAATCTTACAGGTTCATATATGTTTGGAAGTTTAACCTCTGGAGTTACCTTGTGGATAACATTATTAATTCTGACCTTTTTAGGAGTTTTTTTTCCATGGTTAGGAAAAAAGGAATTTTTAAAAATTACCTATAGATTTTTAATTGGATTATTTTTTTGGATACTTACTAATCTTTGGTGGATTATTCCTACATTAAGTATATCTACGACTTTTTTACCCGAACAGCATACTAGTGAAGATAATATAAATACTCTAATTAATATAAGTAAACAAACGATTTTGCCATACACATTACAATTAGTAAATCCTTACTATCTTTTTGATACATCAGAGCTGGGAAAGGTTTATAAGAATATCTTTTTTTTAATACTCCCATGGATCGCAACTCTAGTGGTATTTGCAGGATTGTTTGTGTCTCTAAAGAAAAAGTCCTTTTCTATTTTTGCAATAGCATATATGCTGGCAGTTTTTTTATCAAAAGGAGCTGCTTCGCCATTTGGACATGCATATATTTGGGGATTTATAAATATTTATGTACTCGGAGCTTTTAGAAATCCTTTTGAGAAAATAGGAATTCTTCTCCCTTTTTTCGAAAGTATACTTTTTGTAATAGGTTTAGAGTTCTTATTAATTTCAGGAAGGAAAAAAATAGGTTTTGGAAACGCTATTGTTATTATTTTTTGTATTCTTATCTCTATTTGCATATATGCATGGCCTATGTTTACAGGTAAAGTTATGAGTAAACCAAATGAGCCTCTACTTGTTGAGATACCAAACTCGTATAAGCAGGCTGACGAGTGGTTGAATTTACAAAATCTGCAGGGAAATATATTGCATCTTCCATTCAATGGAGATGTTGTAACATATACTTGGGAACATGGTTATCATGGAGTTGGAATAAATGAAATTTTGTTTACATCTAATCCATCTATAGCAAGGCCGGTTGGAGTTAAAAGTGTTGATAATACCTTAATGCAATTTACTTATCTTTTTAATAACCCCTTAACAAATAATAGTGATGTATTAAAAACTTTAAATGATTTCAATGTAAGATTTGTTGTACTTCATAAGGATGTTAAATGGGATGATGTTTCTACTTATGGGAAAGATATACGATTAAATAATCCTTTTGAAATGGAATCAACTCTAAATAGTTTTGATTTTTTTGAAAAGGGTGTTAACTTTGGTGATTTGGTTATATATAGATTGAAAAATGATAAGTATCTGCCGAAAATTGTATTTTCAGATAATGTAGATGTAGTTTACCCAGGGGAGAGTGAAATTATGCAAATACAAAAATTAGTAAAAGGTAACCAAATGATTACACATATTAATAATTTAAACAGCTATGAATTACAGAATATCATAGAATTTTTGGTCTTTCCAGATAAAATTTTATACAATTGGGAACCTTCAAAAAATGATTTAGAGAATATTCTTAATTCTCCAATAACTAATTTAAACCCAAGTATTTTTCATAGATGGTTGGAAAGAATAGGAGAAAACTATCATAACGGTGGAATACTATTGAGTGAAAAATTAGCATCCAAGATCCTGATAGCTACCGATGATTTAATGAATCTATATCAATCGCCTAACAACATTCAAAGTGATGCAATAGGCAAATCCTTAGATCAATATGTTGACTTAATTGATAATATTTTTGCGAATCAATTTATAGGTTCAAGTCTTCAAGTACAATACAAATCGGAAATAGTCAAAATTTTTAGAACTCATCTTTATTTATTAAGGAAGCTTCATGAAAATTTAAAAGCTGAAGATCAATTAAAAGCACGTAAAATTTACGATAAGCTCAACAATTATCTTGTAAACAACTACATTTTACCCGCCAATTTTTTTGATGAAAATAATGTACGCCAATCATTTCAAAGAAGGGTTCACCATTTTGATGTGCCAGTAAAATCTAGCTATGAATTACTTATGGATGGAGTAGGATCATTATCACAATATCCTGAAGCTTTATTGAAGTTAGATCTTCAATTTGATGGTAAGGAATTTATGATGGAAGATTATAGCTATTTAACCAAATTAAGCGAGGACATTTTACTATTGGGTAATGTAGACCTTAATGAAGGTCCACACGAGATTAGTTACAGTGTTATAGAATCTTCAAATATCGCACCGAATTTAGCATCTAACTTTAGTAATCTCATTACATTAGGTAACATTAATCTCATAGATCAACAAATTATTAAGTTGAATGCAGATTCTAAGGGAGGAGCATTGGTTGGAAGTGTTCTTTCAGGTATTACAGGAGGTGAATCTTATGAGATTATTTTCGATGGATTAATGGAAAATACAGGTTTATTTTATATAGATGTTTTAGAAGACACTGAAAGCATAAATTCCCTGGAAAAAGTAGCAGGTTATTTTACAGATTGCAATAGATCCTCATGTTATACACTTAGGGCAGCTTCACAACAGGCAGGTTGGCAGAATTATTCTCTGATCACAAAGCCCTTAAATTTAGCAACCAGACAATCCTTGTTAAGAATCGTTCTCCCTCCGAACCTTCTTACTAATGTTTTATCAACTATGCAAATTAAAAATTTAAAAGTAAATAGAATAATGGATAACAATTTAATTTTAAGAAAAAAATTGATGGAAGATTTAACTGCGAGTAAATCAGCTGCATTAATAGAGATGAGAGAAATTAATCCTGTCAGGTATGACGGAAGAATAAAAATAGATAAGCCAACTTTTATGTTTTTTAAAGAAACTTTCAATCCCGGCTGGAAGCTTGAATTAATCAAAGATAATACAGTATATAAGATTGATAAGCAGTACTTAGGAAATTTGTACAATAATGTATTTTATATAGATAAGATAGGGGAGTATGATTTCAGATTGGAATTTGAACCGCAAAAAATAGTAAATAAGGGCTTATTGTTAACAATGTTTGGTTGGATAGGATTGTTTATTGTGCTCATTTGGTATCAGAGGAAAAAATATGAGTGAGAGTAAAAAAATAATTCTTTTTATAATATATACACTAATATTGGCTTTTGTATTTGCCGTTTTGGATAACGGTTTTTCTATAGAACCGATAAGTGTTTTAATACAACCAATTATTTTTGGAATAATTGGTGGAACTAGTATTATGTATCAAAATTTAAGAAGATCCATTATTATTTTGTCTTTAATTTTATTGATACTAATGATTGTTGTTTATTTATTTAACCTGTTTGAGTTAGCCAATTTAATAGGAAGCTTAGGCTTTGGTATTTTATCTGTGACCATCGCAACATATATCCCAGATCTCATAAGAAAGGGATTTATTGAAAAATATTAAAATTGAGGCTAAAAAATTTTCGCCTGAATTTCAAAAATTTTTTCATTGTTATAACCCTCTGGTGGATAACCTATATCCTGGTAAAAAACTTTAATAGTAGAATCGTTATACAAAAGTTGGAGAGCATCGTTTCCATTTAAAATTATACTCGCTTGTCTGGAAGAACCTCCCCATTCTTTTGTAAGATATGGATAATTCGGATCATTTTTAAAGTAAAGGGTTGATCCTTTTGGTAAAGTGGGAAACTTAGCTTTAACTTCAGTAATAAGTTGTCTTGCAATTTTGCCTCTGCTGGCAGCCCAATAATTGGTGCTACCTAATATAGCTGATGTTGTAGAAAGGATTACTAAACTACTAATGAAAAGATATATAAAAGTTTTGGCGAGTAATGGTTGCTTAGTTTTAATAAGATCAAAAGTATTGAAAATAATAAATCCTAATATCAACCAGAAGGAGAGTAAGCTAATAGCGAGATAATGAGTGGATTTATGAAGGGGTAATAAGAGGACAGGAGATAATCCCAAAGGAAACCATAAGAGGCAAAATAAAAAGTGTTTATTTTTAAATATGGTATTATTTTTAAATATCAATATAAGTACTGAAAAGATAAATAAAACTAGAAAGATAACAAAGGAAGGAAAAATTAATTGATAATAGTTACCCCAATATTTTAAAAGATTAGGATTTAGTTTTAATCCTGGCATTACAAAATCTATTAAGGTTTCAGGAAGCCCCAGAGCCCAGAATGAATACCAAGCTAGTGAATTCAGTGTTCTTTTTATATCAAA
>Ga0209542_10000321_pt1 | contig 120668 bp, 137 predicted proteins | sample RifCSPhighO2_01_FD_184028 | JGI IMG/M metagenome (GOLD analysis project Ga0209542, IMG submission 184028) | Soil microbial communities from Rifle, Colorado - Rifle CSP2_plank highO2_0.1 (SPAdes) (version 2) | ecosystem: Environmental > Terrestrial > Deep subsurface > Rock core/Sediment ...
ATACTAAAAGAGGGTTGCGTCAAAAATTGCGCCGAGGCGAATTGCCCGGTTATGCTCCGCTGGGATATTTGAATGACTTGCTAAAACACACAATATATAAAGACCCCGAAAGATTTCGCCTCGTTCGTAAAATTTTTGAACTTTACGCAACCGGCAATTATTCTCTGAAAGATGTGCGGAAGTTAATAACTTCCGCTGGCTTGTTGAGCCGAAAGAAAAATATGCTTTCCGTCTCCAATATCCAAAGCATACTTTCCAATTCATTTTATTACGGAGTGTTTAAATACAATGGCGAAATGTATGACGGAAAGCATGAGCCAATGATTGCAAAGAAACTTTTTGAAGCGTGCCAAAAAGTGATGGCGGATCGCTCCCGCCCGAAAAAACCGAGCCAAAAAGAATATCCTTTCCGCAATATGCTTAACTGTGGCGAGTGTGGGTGCGCCATCACTTCCGAAACACAAAAAGGACATAGCTATTATCGTTGCACCAAAAAGCGGGATAAAAAATGTTCGCAAAAATATATCCGTGAGGAAGTTTTGGCCGAGGAAGTCGCAAACGAGCTTCAAAAAGTTTCTTTGTCTTCCGCTTGGGCGGAGTGGATGTTGGGTGAGCTAAACAAAGAAGAAGCAGAAGCCGCCCAAAGCGGAGCCGTTTTCGCTCAAAATCTCAAAGACAAAATAAAAGAGCTTGAAGGAAAGCTCGATTTGCTTTTGGACGCTCATTTAGACGGCACAATTTCCCGCGAGGAATACATCGCCAAAAAGGAAAAAATCATCACCGAAAAAGCCGAGCTTTCCGAAAAACTGAAGGATTTTGAGCGAAACGGCAATCATTGGCTCGAACCAGCCAGACAATTCATTTTAGCGGCTCAACAAGCCAAAATTATCGCTTTGCAAGAAAATCCCGTCGCGGGGCGGGATTTTATCAAAAGGATTAGCTCGAACCGCGTTTTGCTTTCGCAAAAGGTGGCGATTGAACCCAAAAAATCTTGGCAAATACTATACAACCTGCCTGCCGAGGCGCGAAGCGCCGAGGCAACAAACTCACAACATACAATCTGGCTCCCCCGGTAGGACTCGAACCTACAACCTGCCGATTAACAGTCGGACGCTCTACCATTGAGCTACAGGGGAATATATTTAATTTTCAATTTACAATTTCCGATTTTCAAAAATCGGAATCGCAAGGCATATTATATCAATCTCGTGCGATCTAATCCATAGTCTCAACACCCCTTATATTCACCGCCACAGGATTTGCAACGATATCCTTTTGAAATTACTGATTCGATGGTTGTTCCGCAGTTACCGCAATTTTTAACATATTTTGATTCACCCGGATTTAAAACAATTGAATCCTCGTAGACGGCGTTAAATACAGTTTTTAAAATTTTCGGGCAACTCTCGGAAGCGCTTCCAATTAAACCTTGTTTATAAGCAACTTGGTAAATTTGATCTTGTATTTGGTTTTGTCCAGCAATTGATACCGATTTTTCTATATCAGACAGCTTGGCGTAAGTATCAGTTTTAACATCAACATCCACTCCGTTTTTGATTAGATCTACTTGGTTGGTATAAAGGGCTAGGTTTTGAAACCAGGAGATGAATTTATCTCTATCCGGAAATATTGGTGTGATCCTGAGATATTCTGAATTTTCGATTCTATCTTGTGTCAGTTGTTGTGCTAAATCAAGAAGCTCTTCGGAATCATTGTCTAGGACAATCGCTCTATTTATTACCATTTTTTGGTTATCGAAATTTCCTATTTCCTGAATGATGATTTTAGAAACAGGATAGATTTCGGGGTAGGGAGGAGAAAACCAGACACAAAATCCACCATTTTGTCCATCCGCCCATTTTTGTATTTCTTGAAAAGCGACGAATTCTGTTTGTCCTAAAATAGTACTTTTATCAATTTTTTCTTCGATAAGCACTCCCCCTGGAGTATAAAACTTTCCGCCTACGACTTTATAAATGTAGGTATCGGGAATTCTATTGGTTTCTAGGCTTTGCGAAGCAACTTCTTCGACCCTTTGCTTGGGAGGATTTGCTAGAACACTTCTTACGAATGGCAGTTCGGATTCGGTAAGCATTTTCACCTCTTCGGGATACTTCGAATCCGCTAGTTTTCCGACTATGACGGTTGCGAGACAGTTTGGTAATTTCAACCAATTCCTTGAACACGGATCCGTGCTCGATAATTTTTTATTAAGCTAATTGTGGTTTCGGTTAAAATAAAACCAAGAGGTACAAAGATAAGAGTGCTTGTTAGTTGATATCGTAAAAATGGTAAAGCGTTAATGTAGGACATTAATAATCCTGGTGCGGTTTTTGGATACATACTTGAAAGAAGCCATACTCCAAAGTTCGTCCAGATAAAGAAAAATCCATTTGATAAGATTCCAGCAATGGTGCCTGTTGTAGCTTTTGTTCTAGATGAACTCTTAGGTATAGAAAAATATCGTATTACGAAAGCAGGAAGAAGAAATCCAGTCCAAGTAAAGATAAAAATATTAGTATTTCCAATTATTAAGTCAGAAAAAAGCATGATGGCAAAAATGAGCCAAAAGCTCTATTTTCTTCCGACATAAAAAGAGGAGAGAATAAGCGCCGTAGTTACCAACTCGATGTTTGGTCCGAAGTCGAAAAGGACTCTTTCACCGAAAGCAAGAAAAAATAAGATAAAAAGAAACGATAGTTTTTTCATTGACTATTCCTCCGAAAGAAGGATGTATTTCCACTCGACTGTATCAGCTGGATTTATTTTCATTTGATCGGCAGCAATTGTTCCCGACTCACCATTTACGAAATAAATCCAAGCCGTTTCGGCAGAGGATGCTTTACCCCCGATTGATTTTACGAATACCCCGAAGTCATATTGCTGAGTTTCAAGAGGAACATTTTCTTTTTCAGAAATACTCTTGAGTACGCTAAGGGCGGTTGAATCGTTTGTTAATTCTATTGAGTAAGTTGAAGGGTTGTCTTCGCCATAATCTATAACCAACGTTGCACTTTTCAAACTAATTTCAGGGGTTGGTGTAGCAACAGGAAGTTGTGTTGGTTGATATTTAGGTATGAGAAAGAAAGCTGTGAGAATAACTCCTGCGGCTGCGAGAACGAAAAGAAAGAATTTTTTATTCATGTTTTCCTGCTACGGGATACCCTTCGACTTTGTTCAGGGCTATAGATTGCTAGTTTTCTGGCTTTAGTACGTTCATGTAAACTAAACGTACCTTACAGTTGCGGCACAGCGTGGGAGTTACACCCATTTCCTTAAACACAATCTCTGAAATCATTATTAAATAAAGCCTTATTCATTGCAAGAGGAATTTTATGCTAACATGATATACGATGGCGCGTTTGACTATTCATGAAAGGGGAGAATATCTTTCAGATGCAGTTTTTGCAGCAAGCGATGGCGTTGTAACAACATTTGCAGTTGTCGCTGGTTCGGCTGGAGCAGGCTTGGATCCTAACATAGTTTTAATTTTGGGATTTGCCAACCTTTTTGCTGACGGTTTTTCGATGTCAGCAGGCAATTACTTAGGAGTAAAAAGTGAAATTCAATACGAAGAGACTAAGGGAAAAGATGGAAGCCAGGAAGGGTCTCCCTTAAAGCATGGGTTTGTAACTTTTTTCGCGTTCGACATCGCTGGTTTGATACCCTTGGTTCCGTTTTTATTTCATATTCAATCTCCTTTTATCGCCTCAACAATATTAGTTGGGTTTTCACTTTTCTTAGTCGGGATTCTTCGAACTATTTACACTAAAAGGAATGTTTTCCAAAGTGGAGTTGAAACATTCACAGTAGGGGGTTTTGCGTCTTTTGTAGCATTTACGGTGGGTTATTTACTTAGAAATTTTGTTCTAAGTTAAGGGGGTGAATATTTATGGCCAAAAAGGATATGCGAATGTTCTCTCAAGTGCTTATGGGTGGGGCAGTAGTTGCTGTTGCACTTGCGGGAGTAGGCTATTTAGGGACTGACATTTGGCTTGCTTCAACTCAGTGGCTCTTGGTTGCGGCTGTCCTTTCTTTATTTGGTTTGTATTTAAAGACGAGTTAATGCTGCGGAAATAGTGCGGAGATAATGCGGGAAAAAAATTGTTTGACATATAGTGTTTGATTTGGTATTTTAAATTCAATGAAAAGAAGGGATATAGTAATTGGTTCAGTGATACTTCTTTTACTTGTGGGTGTAATTTACTGGAATAGAAGAAATCGACGTTTAGAGGAATTAAAGGTTCCCGAGACTCTCACCAAATCAGTCGAGGAAACACTGGAGGATAAATTTAAAATAGAGATACCTGAAGATATCGATAAAGCTGAATTGAAGGACGTTTTAGGGGGAACTGCTTCAGGAATCGCGACTCGCAAATTTGAAAATTCTACATTTACTCACGCAATAATATCAGACTTGGTGGATCCTGAAGATGGAACTTTTTATCAAGCTTGGTTAGTTAGAGGCGAAGAAGGTTCTGAAAATTATTCGGTTATTTCCACAGGACGTCCACAACTTACCAAAGGTGGCTGGACTCTTAGTTTTGAATCAAAGGTAGATTATTCCGACCACAGTAAAGTAATTATCACACTTGAAAAGAAGGCTGATAATACTCCTGAAAAAGTCATTATAGAGGGAAACTTCTAGTTGTTTGTGATATCCTTGAATTAAGTGAAAAGAATAGCTGCCATATTAATTTTATCTTCTTTAATTTTTGTTTCTAGCACGGCTCTTTCTTATGCATCCTTAATAGTCATAGACAATACAGGCAAGGTTGTTTGGAATGTACTGTCTGAAAAAGACGGTCTTGCTCTTGATATTCCTCGCCATTCCTCAATTGAAGTTAAGAAAGCTGCGGAAACAACTCCTCCTTCATCGTCTGTGGTGAGCCTGGAAAGGACTGATGGAAAAGTTAGCCTTCTCGTTTCTTCGGATAATGAAACCAGAGAATTGGACGTCACCGGTTGGCGCAATAACCTTGTTGAGATAGAGGAAAGAGCTGAAGTTCAAAAATTAGTAATTGGAATAAGAGACGATAAGTTTACTCTAAGTCAAAAGGGAGTTAGTGCGGAAACCACTTATCCAGTAAGCGTTGACTCTGAAAGAGCGCAAATCTCCTTGGAAACTCCGAGTGGAGCTAAGTTCATTTCGGTTTTTCCTATTGAAGCAGTAGAGTCGGCACTACGTACGAATTTAATGAATCGAATTACCGAGCCGAAAATCGAAGTATTCGAAAAGGAACAGGAACTCCAATATTCAATTCAAGGAGAAAAGGTGTTTAGTCTCTTTAAGACATATGATTATTCTATACCCGTAACGCTTTTTGTTTCGGCATCAACCGGAGAAGTGCTAGATTTGGAAGCTCCGGGTTGGTTTAAATATATTAGTTTCTTGTTTACTTAAAATGGGGGGTGATGCTAATGCAAAATAAAGGACTGTTAATAATAATTATTTTGGTAGTCTTACTCGTAGGAGGATACTTTCTTTTTGTCGGTAGAACGAAAACTTTGCCGGCTCCTGGTTCCGTTACGAGAGAGGTACCTTTCAATGGAGGTGAAGTCGTGACGAGCGTTAGAGCAGTACAGCTTGAGGGTAAAGAATTTTCATTTACACCCTCAAGTATTTCTGTTAAAGCTGGGGAAAAAGTCCGAGTAAGTTTTACAAATGCCGGTAGTTTTCCTCACAACATAACTTTCGATGGACTTAACGTTGCTTCTGATACAATTTCACCAGGTGAGAGTACAACTGTAGAATTTACTGCAAGCGAGAGCGGGACATTTAATTTCTATTGCAGCGTAGGAAATCATAGAGCTCAAGGTATGGAAGGAAGTTTAGAGGTAGAATAAACCAATAGTCCAATGACCAATGAAAATTCTTTGGAAATTGGTATTTATTTGAAATTGGTACTTATTGGTAGTTATTAAAGTTTATTTTCGAGAGGTGGTGACTTTTATGCAAGTGATTGTTTATACAACCGTAACTTGTCCTTATTGTAAAATGTTAAAGGACTATTTGGAGAGTAAAAATATTACCTATTCGGAGAAACTGGTCGATCAGGATGATGTAGCGAGAGAAGAAATGTCTAAAGTCTCGGGTGGGTTTTTAGGAGTACCTTTTACATTGGTAGTTAAGGATGATGGTACAAAAGGAACTATAATCGGTTTTGACAAAAATAGAGTGAATGAAATGTTGGGTATTAGCTAGCCTAATATGATCTTCGTTAATTTTAAAACTTACGAACAAGGAACCGGTGTTGCTGCTTTGGAGTTGGTGCGAATTTTAGAAGAAATCGCTCATGAAACTCAAGTTAAGATAATTCCCGTTATTCAATCAGGAGATGTAAAAGAAGTCATTCAAATTTCAAAGTTAGAAATTTGGGTTCAACATATAGACCCATATGAGTTTGGTGCCCATACCGGAGCGGTTTTACCTGAAGCAGTTTTAGAAGACGGTGCCATTGGAACTTTTTTAAATCACTCCGAGTATAAATTTAAAAATTTTGAGGATTTAAGACGTGCCAACCAAAGGGCCCTTGAAGTCGGTTTGAAAACTTTAATTTTCGCTGGGGATCTCAGAGAATTAGAAAGGGTTATTGAACTTAGACCCACATATGTTTCTTATGAGCCTCCCGAATTAGTCGGTAGTAAAACTACCTCTGTTTCGGAAACTAAACCTGAAATTATAGCGAAAGCTGTTGCGAAAACCCGCGAAAAAGAGCTTCCTCTTGTGGTTGGAGCAGGTATAAAATCGGCTAAAGATGTTAAAAAAAGTTTGGAGTTGGGTGCAGTTGGGGTTGCTGTAGCATCTGACATTGTTACTGCCAAAGATCCAAGAAAAGAGATTTTGGATTTGGTGGAGGGGTTTAAATGAGCGGAGGAACTAAACAATATATTCGGGCTTTTATGGCAATGATAGGTATCGTGTTGACGCTCACTGGAATTGTGGGCGGCCAATTTTTGGGAGAAGGTTTTATTGCAGGCTACATATTGTTAGCCTTAGGTCTTATATTAATCATCATTCCTGTTATCTGGTGGTACAAAGATTATCAAAAAGGAGTATGAAGGTTTACGTAGGTGCTGACCACAGAGGCTTTGTTTTAAAAGAAAAAATAGCGAAGTGGTTATTTGATTGGGGATACGAATTTGAGGACATGGGTGCGGATCGTTTGGATCCGAGCGATGACTATACTGTTTATGCTGAAAGGGTAGCTTCGATTGTGAGCCGATCTTCCTTTGCCAAAGCAACGGCAGACAAGGGAATACTTTTGTGTGGGAGTGGTGTGGGGGTTGATGTTGTTGCAAATAAATTTGATGGAGTGCGAGCCTCGATTGGAAAGACGGTTGGGCAAGTTAAAGCAGGAAGAAATGATGATGATATGAATGTTTTGGTAATTGCCTCTGATTTTACAAAAGAGGAAGAGGCAAAAAAAATGTTGAAAGTTTTCCTGGAAACCAAGTTTTCAGAAAAAGTACGTTATAAAAAAAGACTTTCCGATATTAAAAAGATAGAAGCCAATAATTAAATTATGATTCAGAAAACAGGAAAACAAAAAATTAGTATAAAGAGAATTTCACTTCTATTATTCATAACTTTATTTCTATTTGGATTTATTTTGTTTTTTCAACTGCCCTGGAGGATTGGTTTTCCCAAAACATGGGCAGTAGATTGCGGATGTCTGGGATTGAAGGAATATTTCGTAGATGACAAAGGGATTAATCGATGCTCATGCTACGGTGTAACTACGTACATCTGGTTAGAATAAGTAATAAAATAACCTATCAATATTATGAATTTTCCAAAATTATCGGACTTGAATGTTTCTGGGAAAAAAGTAATTGTGAGGATGGATTTAGACGTTGCTGAGGATTACACAAGAATAGAAACTGCAAAATCCACTCTGAGCTATTTGATCGAAGTTAAGTCAAAAACTATAATTATTGGACACAAAGGTAGACCCGCCTTCGTCGAGACTTCGGCGGGCAAGCCTGAAGGGTGGAAAGAGCTTTCTTTAGAACCACTTGCTGATGTTATAGGTAGAGTTATAAACAGAAAAGTCGAATTTGTTAGCGACATTGTTGGAGAAGATGCAAAGACTCACTCTGAAAATTTAAAAGAAGGGGAAATTATATTACTTGAGAATTTAAGATTCGACAAAAGGGAGGAAGAGAATGATGAAGAATTTGCAAAACAACTCGCATCTTTCGGAGAAGTCTATGTTAATGAAGCATTTGCCGTATCACATAGAGCACACGCATCTTTAGTAGGAATTCCAAAGTACTTACCTCATGCCGCAGGAATGAGATTTGTTCAAGAAGTTGAACATCTAAGCAGGGTTATCGAAAACCCAGAGAGGCCTTTGGTTTTTCTTATTAGCGGAATTAAAAAAGATAAACTTGAAATGATCAAAAATATAAAAAATCTTGCGGATAAAGTGTTAGTTGCAGGACGACTACCTAAATTTATGGACGAAGATTATCATGATGAGAAAGTTTTAATTGCTCAACTAAATCCGGATAAAGAAGATATAACCATGCGTTCGATTGAAAATTTTGAAGAAGAGATAAAAAAAGCAAAGACAATAGTCCTAGCCGGAGTTATTGGTAAGTATGAAGATGAAGGACATAGGCAGGGAACCAAAAGAGTTTTCGAAGCTGTAGCAAACTCTTCCGCATATAAAGTTGCAGGGGGAGGAGATACGGAGGCTGCCTTAACAATGTATAACTTGCTAAATAAATTTGATTGGATTTCGGTCGGCGGTGGTGCCATGCTTGAATTTTTAGCCAAAGGTACATTACCCGGAATTGAAGCACTTAGAGGGAACTAGCTATTTTGGTTTTTCCGAAGAATTTCATTTTAAGAAGTTTTTCATCATTTGTTAAAAAATAATCATATCTTGCTATAACTATTTTTATGGGAGTGTATAACATTATTAAACTCGATAAAGGTTGTCCTAACTGTGGTGCGATAGTTGAATGGCAGTCAAAGGATCTGGTTATCGACAAGATATATCCGGTTGAAAGAGTTTTAGAAACATTTTCTTTAAACAAAAGAATGAGCGGGGAAGTTCATACTCTTTGTGTTAAATGTAAAACTTGGACGGAGGCGGAAATTAGAAAAGGGAAGTTACGTAATTTTAAACTTACGAAACCAAAGGACTGAAACTTATATTGTTGTAATTAGATCTGCATTTTAGTAAAGTGAAAGTGATATGGTCAAGGTAGGAATTAATGGTTTTGGGAGGATTGGGAGGATCGCATTTCGTATTGCACTTCTTAAGCATACGAATAATTTGGAGGTTGCCGCAATAAACACTTCGGGGAGTATGAACGTGGGTGGTTGGGCGCATCTCGTGAACTATGACACGATGTATCGTAAATATGAAAAAGAAGTTACCTCGGAGAAAGTTAAGGATTCTAAACAGGCTTCAGATGATGATCCGTTAATTGGTTATCTTAAGATTGATAACAAAGACCTGCCTGCCGGCAGGCAGGAAATTCCTATTTTGGCTCAGAAGGATCCAGCAAAAATTCCATGGGAAAAATATGGAGTTGAGGTTGTTATTGAGTCAACCGGTGTTTTTACTGATGAGGAAGGAGCCAAAAAACACGCTCTAGGTGGAGCAAAACGGGTTGTAATTTCAGCTCCGGTCAAAGGAGGAAACGTAGGAACTTACATAATAGGGGTTAATGAGTATAAAGGTGATGCCGAAGTTTTATCTAACTCATCTTGTACTACCAATTGTGTTGCGCCTGTTGCGGCGGTAATGCACGCTAAGTTTGGTATTGAGAAGGCGATGATGACCACAATTCATTCCTACACAGACGACCAAAACTTGCAAGATAACTCGCACAAAGACTTACGCCGAGCCCGTGCTGCTGCAGAAAATATTATTCCCACGACAACTGGTGCTGCTATCTCGACAACAGAGACGATTCCCGAGTTGAAAGGCCTTTTTGACGGAATGGCCCTTCGTGTTCCAACAGCAACTGGTTCGATTACAGACTTTACTTTGGTTCTCAAAAGTAAGGTTACTGTTGATGAAGTTAATCAAGCTTTTAAAGATGCAACCCAAAACCTCCTTTACAAAGGGATTCTTGCTGTTTCTGATGAACCGTTGGTTTCTTCGGATATAGTAGGAAGAGATGAGTCTGCGATTGTTGATTTATCGCTGACGCAGGTGGTTGCGGGAAATTTAGTCAAAGTTTTTGCCTGGTATGATAATGAATGGGGATATGCGAGTAGGTTGGTCGAACAGGTGATAAGAGTTGGACAGAGGTTGGATAGCAAGGAAGCTCCGAGTGATCCGATCACACTCTCGTTTAAAAAAAGAATAAGTTAATGCTAAAGCAAGAACCGAAAGGAAGAAACGACGAACATAAGTTTGACTTCTCCAAAATTACTGACAAAATTTACATCGGTTCCGACTTATGTAAGGGAGGGTTTTGTTTGATTCATGGAGAAGAATTTAAAAAATTAGGAGTTTCGGTTGAGCTAAATTTGAGTCATGAGGAAAATGAACTACCGCCAAGAGATATAGAGACATACCTTTGGCTTCCGGTTGTTGACGGATATGCCCCCACACAAACACAACTTGATATTGGAACGTCGGTAATGCACGAGGCCGTAAAGAACGGTAAAAAGGTTTATGTCCACTGCAAAAACGGTCACGCACGGAGCCCCTCCATGGTCGCAGCCTATTTAATGAGATATGAAGGTTACACCTTGGAGGATGCTGTAAAATTAATAAAAGAAAAAAGGGAAGAGGTGCATATTGAAGATACACAAATAAAGGCCTTACAAAAATTTAGTTCCCATGATTGAAATAATTCCCTCAATACTCACCAACGACCCGGAGGAGGCAAAAGAGTTGATTGCCAGCTGCGAAGGAATAGTTGAGCGGGTGTCGGTAGACATTATTGATGGAAAGTTTGCTGACAATAAGACAATTGATCCGAGCGCTCTTTCTGACATAGATACTAATTTAAAAATTGACTACCAGTTGATGGTTTATGAACCGGTTAATTGGATTGAAAGATGTATTAGGGGGCAAGCAGATAGAATAATAGGGCATATTGAACAAATGAGCGACCAAGTTGAATTTGTAGGTAAAGTGCAGGAAGCGGGTTTGTACGTAGGTTTAGGGTTGGACATCGATACATCTGTAGCCAAAATTGATCCAACCATTTTGACGAACCTTGATGTAGTTCTGGTTATGAGTGTTGCAGCTGGTTTTGGTGGACAGGAATTTGATAAACGTGCACTAGGAAAAATAAGAGAACTTGATGAGATAAGAGTACGTGACGATACACCTTATAAAATTCATGACGACGGTGGTATTACACTGGATTCGATTTATAATGTACACAGAGTAGGTAGCGATGAAGTATCGATTGGAAGGAGAATATTCGAAGGTGATTTAGCAGAGAATTTAAAGAAATTTCAAAAAGCAGCGCACGGATTAGGCACTAGAGACTAGGCATTAGGAACTAGTTTTTTCTTCTAGTCCCTAGTTACTATTGCCTAGTGCCTAAATACTATGGACGATCATTTACCAAGGCCATTAATCAAAAACATAGCTTTATTTGGAGACGCAAGCGTCAAAAGTGATAGTCCTTTATATAAACAAGCCTTTGATGTGGCTAAGCTTGTTGCGTCCGAAGGTTACACGATAGTCAACGGTGGCGGACCGGGAGTTATGGATGCGGCAACACACGGAGCGGAAGAAGTAGGAGGAGAAACTTTAACTGTGACTTTTTATCCCGAAAACGCACCAGGTTTCGAGGGAAGGTATGTTGGTAATATTCCCGATAGGGAAATTGTAACAACTAACTATATCGACAGAATGTTTAAACTACTGGAACATGCCGATATGTTTATTATTTTCAAAGGAGGTAGCGGAACTATGAGTGAGTTTGGGACTGCTTGGGTTTTGGCAAAACTTTATTACGGGCACCACAAACCATTTATTTTGTACGGCAGGTTCTGGCGCGATATTATAAATGCATTAAAGAGTAATTTGAATTTGGATAGAGCTGAGCTTGATGTTTTTGAGATTGTTGAGAGAAAGGAAGATATTATGCCGACTATACACAAATTTGAACACAGACTTTCCGAAATCGACCACGCGCATTGTAAAGTTTGTAAAGAAAAAGCATTCATGACGTAAACGTAATTTATGTTGATGCCTGATGGTTTACTAGATAGTCTAGGTATTTTGCTGATTTATTTATTAATATTCGTCGCAGGAATTATTTTTCTGGTTGCTAGATTACTTACAAGAATTATAAACATTCACAATAATAGTAAACAAAAATTAGTTGTTCCTCAAAAGCTATATGTTTTACTAGTAATTGCGCTTGTTATTATATTGTTATTATTGTGGACACCTTATCAACAATGACACTGAAAGAGCTTCAAACCAAAGCAAATGAGATTCGGGAAGATATTATAAAAATGCTTCTTGAGGCCGGGAGCGGGCATTCTGCGGGGCCACTCGGAATGGCAGATGTTTTTACCGCTTTATATTTTGAAATATTGAATCAAAAACCCGAGGATCCCTTTTGGATTGAGCGAGATAGACTCTTTCTATCAAACGGACATATTTGTCCTGTTCGATACACGGCTATGGCTCATGCAGGGTATTTTCCAAAGTCGGAGTTAATGACTTTAAGAAAGCTAGGGAGCCGACTTCAAGGTCATCCAGAAAGAGAGAGACTTCCGGGAGTTGAAACAACATCGGGTCCTTTAGGGTCCGGTTTGGCTCAAGCCACAGGATACGCCTACGCATCGCGGATGGATGGGAAAAAGTTCAGAGTTTATTGTGTCTGTAGCGACGGTGAGCACGACGCGGGCAACCACTGGGAAGCAGTGATGTTTGCAGGAAAAAATAATTTAAATAATTTAACTGCGATAGTTGACAGGAATAATATCCAAATCGATGGCTATACAGAAGATGTAATGCCTTTGGAACCTTTGAAAGAGAAATACGAAGCATTTAACTGGCATGTATTAGATATCGACGGCCATAACATTGAGGAAGTAATCGACGCCTGCAATCACGCAAAAGCAGTATACGAGAATCCTACAGTAATTATTGCCCACACAATTCCGGGAAAAGGAGTTTCGTTTATGGAAAATTTACCCGAGTGGCATGGAAAACCACCAAATCCTGAAGAGGCTAAAAAGGCATTGCATGAGTTAAGGACATTAGGAGGTAAAATCAAAAGCGAACATGAATAAGAAATTTCTATTAACTATTTTGGTAATTTTATTAGCTGTTTGGCTATTGGTCTATCTGACTTATGAGGTTCCAATTGATTGTTTTCCCACGATTGGATCTGAATCGTTAACCAAAAGCCTTATAAAAATTTTCTTTCGAACAAGATGTGTCACCTTTTAACATATGGATAATTCTGACCTTTCTTATAAAAAAATAAATTCTGTAAAAGCAATTATTGAGAATCCGGAAGAGAAGATTCTTCTTATTCAAGAACCCGAGACCGATGAATGGATGCCTTTGCATTGGGGATTACCGGGTGGGAGGCCAAAAGTAAAGGAGTCGCTGCATGATGCTTTTAAAAGGACATTACAAGAAGAAATCGGAGTTGATATAGAACCATTAGGAATTTATCGAATTGAAGAACTTTTACATGACGACAGGACTGTTTTAATGTTTATTGCTGTTGCGAAGGTATTCGGCGAGGTTGATATAAAGGGAAGAATTAAAACATTTAAATGGGTTACAGCAGAAGAAATTGAAAAAATGGATACTTTGGAATTTACTGCTTTTTATGCAAAGAAGCTTTTATTGGATTATTTAGCCGGAAACAGAGAGTACATCGATTTCAATTTAGTCGAAACGCAACAATATTACGACTTGGACGAGAATCCTGAGTTTCAAAAATGGTTGGAATCAGGGAAGAAAAATGTTAAATCCTCAAGCTAAACTATCGAATAAGATTTTTTCTCAGGATATTGAGCAAGTTCCTACTCGAAATGGATATGGTGAGGGGCTGGTAGAGGCGGGAGAGAAAGATGAACGAGTGGTTGCGCTTTGTGCGGATTTGACTGAGAGTACGAGAACGGAATATTTCAAAAAGGAATTTCCTGATCGTTTTATTGAAGTTGGGGTTGCAGAGCAGGCTCTCGCTACGATTGCGGCAGGAATGGCAAATTATGGGAAAATTCCTTTTATTTCTTCCTATGCTGCATTTTCACCTGGACGTAATTGGGAGCAGATCAGAACTACAATAGCTTTAAATAATGTACCGGTTAAGATTGCTGGAGCTCATGCTGGCATTTCGGTTGGTCCCGACGGCGCGACACATCAGCAGCTTGAGGATATCGCGTTGATGCGCGCAATGCCAAATATGATTGTGATTGCTCCGTGTGATGCAATTGAGACCCGTAAGGCGACATATGAAGCTGCATTTAATGGAAAGCCAACTTATATTCGCTTTGCGCGTGAGAAGACGCCTGTTTTTACAACAGAGAAAACTCCTTTCAAAATTGGGAAAGCAGAAACTTTTTGGGAGTCAAAAAATTCACAAGTTGCCATAATTGCATGTGGCCCGCTAGTCTATGAAGCCCTTTTGTCTGCAAAAGAACTTGAAGAAACGGGTATAGAATCCGAGGTTATTAATTGTCACACTATAAAGCCGATAGACGAGAAAGCGATAATTTCAGCCGCAAGAAGGTGTGGGGCAATTGTTTCTGTAGAGGAACATCAGATCAGTGAAGGATTGGGTTCGGCAATAGCTGAAGTTCTAACCCGCAACTACCCTGTTCCGATGGAATACATCGGCATGCCGAATTCGTTTGGAGAATCAGGTGAACCCGACGAACTTTTGGAAAAATACAAGATGAAGTCTAAAAATATAGTAGAAGCTTGTAAAAAAGTAATTAAAAGGAAAAATAGTTAAACTTCAGGCACTAGGCAATAGAGACTAGGCACTAGATATGGTTAGATCTTATAAGCAAAGCTTGCAAGACATAAAGTCTTATAAAAATTTAATTGTTTGGCAAAAGGCTTTTGAACTTTCACTTTTAATCTACAAAATTACAAAGGGTTTTCCAAAAGAAGAATTATATGCATTGACATCTCAAGTGAGAAGAGCAGTAATTTCTATCCCATCAAATATTGCTGAGGGTTATTGTAGACAAAGAAAACTTGAGTACATTCAGTTCTTGCAAATAGCCTTTGCTTCAGGTGCTGAATTAGAAACGCAGCTGTTAATAGCAAAGAATTTGAATTATATTTCTGCAGTTGATTTTAATAAAGCAAACTCTTTATTAGAAGAAGTAATGAAGATGCTTAATTCTTTGATTTCTAAGATCAAAACTAGTGCCTAATGCCTAATTTCTATTGCCTAAAGTTTGGGTTGCGATTTTCTTTTTTTCAACCACCGACGAAGAAGTACAAAAAGGATAAGAGCTGGAAGCCAAATTACCGCGTAAACTCCTACCCAAATTCCGAGTGTCGCCATACCCCTCAAAGTTCCCACGAGAGATCGTACTGCGAGCTTAAAGATTACTCCGGGTCTAAAGGTTTCACTTGGTTGGTAAGGAAGGGCTATTTCATCAGTAGAAAGATAAATTGTTAGTTTTGCAAGTTGGGCATTTTTCTCTAAAGCATCTTGCTGGCCTTTCAGAGCATCAATTTGATTTTGATAATTCAGTATTTGTTGAGTGAGGTTTGTAATTTCGGTAATTTGAGTTGCTTGATCAAGAATTGTCTCGAGCCTTGCCTTTGTTCTTTCAAGCTGTGCAATTCGAGTATCAATATCAACATATTGATCTGTAACGTCTTGACCAACTAGATTTTCCGAAACGACCTTAACGGATAAAGAATGAAAGTAATCTAATGCTTCTTCTAGGTCTTTTGAAGGAACTCGGACAACAACAGTTGCAGTAGGTGCGTCCTGTGGGTTAGATACATTTGACGAAACCATATAACCACCTTTTTGTTGAGCGTAGGAAACAATTTTATTACGGATATCGGTAACGTCCTCAACTAGAAGTGAAAGGTTTGATTCTTGTACAACGAGCCGATCTTTAACGTCAGGTTGGGGGGAATAGTCTGTGGGCGGGTAAATATCAGGTACACCAATTCTTCCGATTCCCGACACCGGTGCCCCCGCGAGTGGTGAGAGTCCTACTCCTTCGTTTTGTTTGGTCATGCTCGGAGCATCGAGTGAAAGAGTGTCCGCACCAAAAAATATATTAACTAGATTTAAAAGAAAGTAGCTAACTACCAGGAGAACTACGGTCAAAAATTTATTGTGCTTAACCCACTCGATGATTTTCACCAATATAATTATGAGTATTTATTGTAATGCTTGTCAATGCTCTTAACCACGCCATTCGCAGTCGGTGGTACCATCGGCATTGCCAAAGTTTTGAGTTGAAGAGTTGTATATATCTACAGTCTCGCAATCTTCTTTTGTAGTTTTGTTATAACATTCATCCGCATATGCCTCACTGGCAGTCAGCTCTGGTCCGGATTCAATTGCAAATTTCGGAATACATTGGTTCAAATTCTGATTGTTATTACTTGGTTCTTCTAATGAGGATTCTAAAAGCTTTTTCTCCTCGGGAGATAAAGGTTGGATAAATTGCTGGCCACTTTTAGTTACGCAAACCGCAGGGTAACTTTCGCGAATTATACTGCCTTTTGATTTTATACACTCCTCATAAGTCGTGACAGATTTTGGTTTATTAGTCGCACTATACGCAATAAAAAAAGCTATCACGAAAAGAACAATCAAGAGAGAGAAGGTCAGGATGATAGAAGTATAGATCGAGTTAGGAGGACTTTTCCTCTGAACAGGAAGTTTTACCTGTTGCGTCTTTGTGTCAGGAGTTAAAACTGATGGACCTTTGGTAGAAGGAATATTCGTCATTTCTCATCTCATTATTATATATTTAGGTAATACTTTCAATGTTGGAGTCAGTATTTAAGCAAATAATCAATTATAAAAAACATATTAAGAAGTGTAAAAAAGAAAGTTATCAATATTACATACCTTTCCTTGATTATTTTTGATGACTTTTCGATTATTGAAGCAAGACCAAAAGATAGAAGAGGATATGTAGTTATCATCATTCGGATGCTATAAGATCCGCCCTGGTAGAAAGCACTCCAGGAAGAGATAATATACGTTTGTAAAAGGAAATAAAATATTGCGTAGACAGAGATAATCTTTAACTTTTTTTTGATAAGGAAAAGCCCGAGAAAAGAAAGAAGGATAATGGGAGTTAAAGTAAATAAACCATTCTGACCATTAAAAAGAACATGAAATATTTGCGGATTGCCAAGATTGAAACCTTCCTCTAAGTATGGACTACTCCAGAATGTTCCAAAAATCTTTCCCCAAAAGTATATTTGAGGAAAGAATCCTATTAAAAATCCTGTAGAGAGTAGCAAGTAGCTGGTAGCAAGGAATTTAAAAGATTGTTTAGATTTTAAAAAGATTTCTAAGATAGGAATTATCAGAATCAAGGCGTCCTGAGTACGGACAAGTCCTGCGACTCCACCGAGTAATCCCAAAATTAGATAATAATATTTGTCTTTTTTGTGTTTAAAAAAGTAATAGAGAAAGATAGATGAAACAAAAAATGAAGCAGCGTGGGAGTTTATTGGTTCTAGCGCAATATAGAAAAAAAGATTTGTGGTCCCAAAGAGGGCAAGAGAGGTTAAAAGCGATACTTTTTCAGAGAAGTAGCCTTTCAAAAGTTGGTACAAAAAATATAATCCCAGTAAACCAAGCAGTACGCTACTTGTTGCGACTGCTATTTGATAAACAATACCAAACCCCGAAGTATCAAAAGGGTTCAATGCATTTGAAAAACCGTCAGCTACAAAAAGAGCGGGTATCCAAAAAAATGAAACTCCTGGAGGATATTTATTCCATACATATTCAGCATTTGTATAAACCGGTTGCATATTAAAGTGTTCATATTCATTCGCAAATTTGATATCAAAATCTTTTATAATCGATCGCGTTGTCATGTAATAAAACCTCGCATCGGCAAAGATTGTAGTTTTGGTATATGTAGTGTGAAACAGGAAGACCACTAACGAAAAAAGAAACAATGTTGGAAAAAGAAGTTTTTGACTAAAAAAGTTGTCCACGGATAAATATTTTATATTTCTTTTGGTGATTTAATAGTACATTGTCGGAAACGATTAAACATGGTAAATTGATTGATATGAACGAAGCTGCATTAAGAGATACTGCAAAAGAACTTGTTGCACCTGGGAAGGGTATTTTGGCTGCCGATGAATCTACAGGAACAATTAAAAAGCGCTTTGACACAATTGGAGTTGAATCAACTCCCGAAAACCATAGAATTTACAGGCAGCTTCTTTTTAAAACTCATGGCGCTGAAGAATTCATAAGCGGTGTAATTTTGTACGATGAGACAATTCGTCAACAAACAGACGAGGGAGTTCCTTTTGCTAAGTATTTATCGGATAAGGGAATTATTCCAGGAATAAAGGTAGATGAAGGTGCGGTTGATATGGTTAACTTTTCCGGCGAAAAAATTACCGAAGGATTGGATGGACTTCGCGGGCGACTTGGTGAATATAAAGAACTAGGAGCCAAATTCACAAAATGGAGAGCAGTTATAAGTATGGGGGACGCTATACCAACCGACGTCTGTATCAATATGAATGCAGAACTCCTCGCCCTTTTTGCTGCTTATTCTCAGGAAGCAGATCTGGTTCCGATTGTTGAACCTGAAGTTCTTATGGATGGAACCCACGATATTCAAAAAAGTGAGGAAGTTACATATAAGACACTAAAAAGTGTTTTTAAAAAATTATCCGAATATAAAATTTATTTTCCCGGTATGCTTCTTAAACCCAACTGGGTTCATCAGGGAAAAGATAATCCCGATAAAGCTAATGATAAGCAAATTGCAGAGGCAACATTGAAAGTCTTGAAAGAAGTTATTCCTCCTGATGTTCCGGGAATAGTATTTCTTTCTGGAGGCGACAGCCCGGAAGAGTCAACGGGTCATTTAAACGCGATGAATGAAATGGATGATGTAGCCTGGCAGCTCTCTTTTTCTTTTGGCCGAGCTTTGCAAGAGCCGGTTTTGAAAGCCTGGAAAGGTGATCCTGCAAATATTGAATTAGCACAAAAGGTATTTTATAAAAGAGCGAAACTAAATTCTTTAGCCCGATCAGGAAAATACGAAGGGGAAATTGAGGAAGAGAATGGGAAATAAACTTGAATTACTTTCAATTGGTGATGTTTCTTGGGATGTATTCATAACTCCGACTGAATCTGAAGCATTGTGCACACTTGACGACAAGGAGTGTCTTATTTGTTTTAGCTACGGAGAAAAAATTCCCGTTAAGAATCTTGAGTATTCTTTGGGTGGAAACGCAGCAAATAATGCGGTCGGTGCAAAGCGTTTAGGAATAAAGGTAGGTCTAGTTACAACTCTTGGAGGAGACAGCACGGGTAATTTGATTGTCGAAAAGTTGGAGAAAGAGGGAGTTAACATGTCATATGTAGTTCAACAGCCGACCGCCGGAACAAACTATTCAACGGCAATCAACTATGGTGGGGAGAGAACGATTTTTACTTATCATGCGCCCAGGTCGTACGAATTTCCAGTCAAACTACCAGTAGCAGACTGGATCTATTTAACTTCAATGGGAGAGAGTTTCCAGCCTTTTTATAATCACCTTGTTGATTTTATTCATAAAAACTCTGGGATTAAGCTTGCATTCAATCCAGGTAGCCGTCAAATGAGGACTGGGGTTCAGGCTTTAAAACCTGTTTTAGAAATCACTCATATAATTTACGTTAATCGCGAAGAGGCAGAAAAGTTAACTGGGATGGAGGATTCTCACGGAGCAGAAAAAGAACTTTTACAGAATTTATCAGATCTTGGACCAAAAATTTCAATCATCACGGATGGGAGTAATGGTTCATTTCTATATGAGCGCCAGAGTAATAAGTATTACAAGGCCGGTGTTTTGCCGGTTGATGCTTACGAAAGAACAGGTGCGGGTGATGCTTTTGGCGCAGGTTGTCTTTCGGCCATAATTAAAGGTAAAGACTTCGCTACAGCTCTACTTTGGGGTACAGCAAACTCAGCTTCAGTTATTGGATATGTAGGTTCGCAAAGGGGTTTATTGAGAGAGAGTGAGATGCCACAATGGTTGGAGAGAGCAAAAAGTAGCGAAGTAGGAGTTGTTGAAATGTAGTAAGTAGAATGTAGATAGTAGTATGGGTTAAAGTAAAACACGTGTGCATACTACATACTACTTGCTACGTGCTACAATTTTAAAATGAAGATTTTTGTAACCAGAAAATTTCCGGGAACAGCCCTTGATAAACTTAATTCTTCTGGTCATGAAGTTGAAGTATCACGATTTGATAGGCCACTTTCCTCAGAAGAACTTTTGGAAAAGGGTAAAGGTGTCGATGTACTCCTGACACTTCTTACAGACAAAATAAACGGAGAGGTAGTTGATGCAATTGGACCACAACTAAAGATTGTGTCAAATTATGCTGTTGGATTTGACAACGTTGTAGTTGACGAATTGACTGACAGGGGAGTTGTGGTTGTCAACACGCCATCCGATGAAGTAAATGAGGCTGTAGCTGAACACACTTGGGCTTTAATGCTTGCACTGGCTCGAAGGATTGTTGAGGCAGATGAGTCAGTTAAAAGAGGTGCATATAAAGGATGGGAGCCGAATATATTTTTAGGAATAAATATGACAGGCAAGACTTTAGGAATTATCGGACTTGGAAGAATTGGTACTATGGTTGCTGAACGGGCAAAGGGATGGAATATGCGGGTTTTATACAATAAAAGATCTAGGGATGAGGAAGCGGAAGGGAAATACGGAGTTGAGTTTGCAGAGTTTGATAATCTTTTGGCTGAGTCCGACTTTGTAACACTTCATGTTCCATTGACTGATGAGACAACACATATGATCAATAAAGATAGTTTGGGGAAAATGAAAAAGGGAGCATTGTTGGTTAACACTGCAAGAGGCCCAGTTGTTGATGAGCATGATTTAGTTAATGCGTTAAGAGACGGACGTTTGGGGGGAGCGGGATTAGATGTTTTTGAAACAGAACCAAATGTTAATCCGGAGCTGGTCGGAATGGAAAATGTAATCCTTACACCCCACATCGCCTCGGCTACATGGGAAGCGAGAGAAAAGATGGGACGAATGGCTGTTGACGCTATTCTTGATACCCTAAGCGGCAAAAAACCTGGAAATATTGTTAACGAAGAAGTCTGGGAAAAGCGGAGAAAATAGTTATTTTCGATCAATAAATATCTTCTAATATTTTTGTGCTTTGAATTTCAGTTGAAGAACGTACATAAGGAGCCGGAGAGAGGATTATCGAGAAAATATTTTTTAAATGTAAGCTGCGATAGCCTACTTTCTCGATTTTTCCTTCTCCGGCTCCTCTGGGGTTTAATTACCCAGTTGATATTTCAGTTGTTGGGTTTCTGGCAGCCATCGACCCAGTTGTCGATGGTCATGAGGCCTCCACACTCGCCGGTAGAATAGGTCTCAGCGTCGAAGCTGAAACCATACTCAATGGAGTTATTGAAGAACCAGAGTTTCCCCTGATCGTCAAACAACACCATCACCCGACCGGTTAGTTCTCCTGGGTTGTAGTGCTTTGCAGAAGCACTCTGGTTGTAAATGTAGGCGGCGATCTTAGTGCCGATAGGAGGACTAACGCTAGCACGCAGGTTCAATGGGCCTTGATCTGTCTCGATCTTCATAAAGCTGCCATCATAGACCCATCCCGTGATGGTTGCGAAAAACGGATCGACCTCGGCGTGCCGCCAGCGCTTCTGTAGCAATTCCCAGTCTTGAGGTAGGATATCCCGAGCAGGGCTAACGTTAATCAGCCGGAGATTGGCGAGGTCTTTGCGTGTGCCTCCTTTATAATCCTTCCAATCCGCGATGTTCCAAATGGTGTATGGATCAACGTAAAGCGTTTGGCCGACTTCTGGAGTGAAGCCCCTTGAGTAGCAATGTTCTTCCTTGGTGCAGGCCCGGCTGGTCATCAGGTTGTCGTCACTGATTTTAATTAACGAGCCATCCCGTCGCTGAAAAGTATAACCATCTTCCCATTCCCACGTTACTCTCCATAGGGTATTTTCGTAGTTCGGGAAGGTACCGCGATATTGATCCGCATCGGCTTCGAACTGAGCCTGAACAATATCCTCTGCCAGGCCTTTATTCATTCCACCGGCGATCAGACGACTGAGGTTGTCCTCATACATCCAGCTCACATCCTCCCAAAGATAGGTCTCGGTCCAAGTAGCGGGGACAGTGCGGGAGAATTTATGAACTGCAACCACCTCCAACTCTTCACCAGAGACCCACTCGATATCTGCTGGGAGAGTATATGTTTGCCGCTCGTAAGACGGTAGCTGGCTGATCGGGTACATGAACTGGACCATAAATTGGTTGACTCTTATGATTATCTCCTCGTCGCTGATAGCTACGTTGATGTTCCAAGTGAGAGTCTTTGCCCCATCCCATTGATAGGTGACCAACATTGGTTCACTGGACAGTTCATCAGCAGTAAAGACTTGTTGTGCGTTCGGGTTGGTCAGTGGAACGTCATTGTCGTATGCCCACCCGACCTGGTTGTAAACCAGACTGTCTTGCTGCCAGAAGATCCCCATCTGCGGGATTGACGTATAGCTGTCGCGATCAATGTGAATCTCGGTCGGAATCGGATCAACGGTTCTGGTGTACCAAACACCATTGACACGGAAGTTGTGCACTCCGTAGGTAAGGTACATCCAGAAGTTTGCCTCTTCTTCAAACTTGCCAATGATTTCTGCCGAAATCACTTCGCAAGATCGATTTTCCTGCTCGCTGCAATAAACCACATTAGTGGCTTCTTCCTGCGCGTAGGCAGGGTGTGCAGCCGCGGCCAGTGCTGAAATCAGCACTATAAGGGCCATTAAGACACGCCAAATAAGGTTGTTTTTCACGCTTCACTCCTTGTGAAAACTATGTTCCTTTGAGTGCCATTTGCACCTTGCGGTACATTTAGCTAACGGTACTTTAGCTTCAAATAGGCAGGGGATTGGCGACCCCACTTGTCCGCCTCACTGAAATTTGAGTTCAATCCAACTTCGTATATCACCATATGCAAAGGTTATTCGCTCAGTTACGGGCGCCTCGCAGTGATACACAAACCTAGGATTAGGCCAGCCATTACGCTGATTCTTCCCTCAAATTTAGTAGCGGGATGACTCCTACTATTAGGTTTAGTCTCCGTTCTCACAGGAACCCGGAACGGATATCAGATGTTAGATATCGGATATAAGCTTTGGGTTCCTGTGAGTTGAATTCAAAGAAACTTCTTCCAACAACTGAATTTTAAAGTGCTAAATTGCTTCGAGGGAAAAATTAAGAAAGCTTTTTTCCTAGTTTTTCTAATAAAAAAGCGCCTTTTTAGAGGCGCTTTCCCAGTTACCAATAACCAACAAATAGAATTGATTTACCTCTAAAGCAATTACCTGTTTTTAGGTTGAGTTATTATCCTATAACGCATGAAATTTTGCCCGACAAAAAGTGGACAAAAAGTGGACAAATTAGCTTTAAGTGAGAAAGGTACTATTTTTGTGTTAATATTCTTTCAGATATGGGATTTTATTCGCAGGAACTTTATAAAGACTTTGAGAGAAATCTTTTAAAAAATGTAAAGCTTGCTTCAAATCTTATAATTTTGACGGTTCCGGGTTTGGGAGCCTCTTACTTTATCCGAAAATTTTTGGAGAAAAACAAGAATTTAAAAATTTCTTATATTACCAAAGAAAACGATACTACTAGTAATTATAATATTCTCGATCTCAATTTCGACAAGGTAAATAATGCCTTGCAAATAGCAGATGAGTATTTTCAGAAAGCGGCACTTTCGCAAAAGTTTGCTTTAGTAGTTAATACACCCTATATTTTGGAAGAAGAGACTTTTAAATCAAGTTACCTTTCAAGCCATCTCTATTCCACTTATTTTTTTAAAGCAAGGGAAATGAAGGATTCTGACATTTTTGCTCTAGAAATAAACAAAAATCTAAGCAAAGAGAATCTTGAAGAGATTTTTAAATTAAGTGGAGGAATCGGAAGGTTTATCAAATTTTTTGCAATTAACACAGATCTTTTAGAAAAAGATTACGATGCAATTTTAGATAATCGCAGTTTTAATAAAGTTCTTTCACCAATTGTTGAAGTTATCAAAAGATGTAATGAAGAGATTTTAAAAGAGATAAATTTAAAGGATTCTCAAGTTTTTAAAAGCGAACTCCTTAAAAGGTATTTTGAACTTCATCCATCAAGGTCTCTTTTAGATATAAAGGTAAATGTGGACTTAAGTTATAGTGAGAACGGAGAACTGTCCAAAGCCAGATTCATAAAGGTTGAGAAGTTGATCATAGAAGAAGCACTAAGAAGTGAAGGAGTAGTTACTAAGGAAAAGGTGGCAGATTTTAAATGGGGAAAAGGAAGTTATGACGAGTATTCCGATCAAGCTATTGGGAAGACAGTTCAAAGATTGAATAAGAAGCTTTTAGCATACGAGTTATTACCAATCAGAAATGTTGGTTATAAATTAGTTAAAAAATGAGCGAAGATCAATTAGATACTGAAACCCATAAAGCTACAACTCAAACATGGAAGGTGGCAGAAGAGTCTCCTGTAACTGTACTTGAGACAGTTAACTTTCCTGATGGTACCAGTATTCTAAGACTTCCTGATAAAGACGGAAAACCAATTTACTTTCCAAGTTACAGAATAAGTGTTGAACGTCCAGACGATTTGTTGCCGGGCAAGAGACACGAAGTGTTGAAAGATATTGGGAGATCTGACGTAGTGATTCGTGGAAATTTATCAAAAGAGCAATTAGAGAGATTGGATTATGCCCTGGATGATTTAAAGCTTCCTACCATTTTGGCAGTACACGCAGCATTAAATACCGATTTAGACTTGAAAAGTTACCAAAAGCCAAACAAAGATGTGCCTATTCCCGTAACATTGGCTATGTTAGGACGACCCGGGGTCGGCAAGTCGTTTATGAGTGGTCTTTTATCCTACAGAGAAGGTTACTCAATTATTAACCTTGATTCTTCTTCTGGTTTTTCCTCTGAGAGGTATAGAGAATATTTTGAAAAAAATGCAAAAGGAAAAGACTTGTCGGTTGAGAAAGCTTGGGGTTTGGCAAACGAAGTAAGGAGTAAGGAAGAAAGTCATAAACCCAAAGTAGTCAATACTCTCAGGAATATGCTTGATATTGAATTGAGACAGTTGTTGGGGAATCCTGAAAGGTATTCGTTATATTTAGTTGATATGCCGGGAATGCCTGGGACATATAATTTTGGTACTGGAAGAAGTCATGGAAAGGAAAGAAAATTTGATTTATTAGATTTGGTTGCCAGGGAGTCCTGTGAATCCGGCGTCATAAGTAGTCATCAGCTCACGATGGAACCGGTTTTCGAGGGAGTGGAACCTCATATGGAACGTAAACTTCGATGGATAAAAGATGAAGTGGTAGGTAAAAATATGGCAATTTGGCGGGAGATGAGACAGGATTTCGTTGACGCCGTAAAACAAAGGTCCTCATAAGCTATTCTTTAACTTAAGTTTTTCTTTCGACTTTGAATCCTCCTTTGCTACAATGAACTATAAACTATGGCGTTATTTAAAAGGAAAAAAGATGTGGAAGATTATGAAGATGAAGATTCTTCCTACGATGAAGCTTCCACCTACGCTAGGGCTTCGGCGGACGGGTCGGAGGATGAGGGGAGAAGAAGGAGACGGCGTCTCAGTGATAGAGAATTTAAAGATTTAAAATCAGAGTACAGAAAAAAACGTAAAGAGCCAAAAAAACCTTGGGGGAGGAAAGAAAGATTATTTGTTTTGACTGCAATCCTTCTGACTGCCGGGACGTCGGGAATATTGGCGTTGTCCGCCCGTTCGTGGAAACTTCCCAGACTTCCGAGATTGAAGGTACCCAGTATATCAGTTCCCTTTTGGGGAGAAGAGACAATAATTATTGAAGGAAATAGGCTTGATCAAGAAAAAAGCGAACAGGTTCAGAAGGAGTTTAATGAGAAAACAAAAGATTTGTCAGGGATTTACGGACTTTATGTTATCAGCCTCTCTAATGGATTTTTCTATGGAGTGAATGACGGCGAGGTTTTTCAAGCAGCTTCCTTGATCAAGCTTCCTGTCATGGCCGCGATGTATAAAGAAGCCGAGAACGGGAATTTAAATTTGGACGATAAATACACGTTAAAAAAATCGGACAAAGTTGCTGGGTCTGGAAGTTTGTACGGAAAACCAGCGGGTTATCAAGTAACTTATAGAAACTTAGTTGAACTTATGGGAAAGCAATCCGACAACACAGCGTTTAATATTATCCGGAAACTACTTGGCGATGAAAAAATTAATGATTTAATACGTTCAACTGGAATGGTTGACACTTCTCTGGAGGAGAATGAGACGACTCCGAGGGATATTGGTATCTTTTTTGAAGAACTTATGAAAGGAAATATTGTTTCGACTAATACGCGCGATAAAATTTTAGAAAGTCTTACGGATACAATCTACGAAGATTGGTTGGCAGCTGGTATTCCTGAAGGAACCCGCGTAGCTCACAAATATGGGCGAGAAATCCATGTCGTGAATGATGCTGGAATTGTATTCTCCGACAACCCATTTGTAATTGTAATTATGAGTAAAGGCGTTGTCGAAAGAGAAGCTGATAGTGTGTTTCCTGAATTATCAAAATTGGTTTTTGATATGGAAACTAACCAGCCTTCTAATTAGTTACTGGGTTTCTTCTTTTTACCAAAGCGTGATTCCAGAAGTCTGTCTATGATCGAAGCGGGATTATAGATTTGAGTCTCTCTTATTTCCTGATTTTTATCTTTTTCTTCTTCGTTCTTTCCACCGACCTCCTCAGGACCTTCGGCTTTCTCAAACCACTCAGGGCTACAGGCCTTATCGGGTTTGTTATCCTCCAAAAACCATTCCTTTTTGGTCGGGCAACCTTCGCAAGCTAGAGTTCCTGTGTATGGACAGATGGGAAGTTGAACTAGTTTGGGCGGAATCGGCCAATCATTGTTTAACTCTTCTGACAAAAGTGCCGACATAATCTTATTCCAAATGGGGGTAGCCCCTGTTACACCTGAAGCAATCCGTGCCATTTCAGAATTATCGTTGTTACCTACCCACACCGCCACGACATATTTTTGGGTATAACCGATAGCCAAATTATCCCTGAAGTTGTTGCTTGTACCTGTTTTTACCGCAACCTCACTATGTTTTGGAATTATCAAAAGTGAGTTGGACCCAAACGACGGGGAACGGGCTTGGTTATCTTTCAAAATGTCGGTGATGATAAAGGCAACTCTATCGTCAATAACTCTCTCACCCTTGCAGGAAGAGATTTCTTTTATGTTTAATGTGGCGGAGTCGGATGAAGAGGCTTGGGCAATCATTGGTTCGTCCTTTTCCTCGCAGGAAAATTCTTCTACAATTTTTCCTTGATGATCGGTAATTTTTAAAACCGATCTTAGTTCTGGCCTTACCCCGTAATTAGCTACGCTAGCATATACGCGTGCTAGGTCAATTAATCTCACCTCGCCGCCCCCCAGGGTCAAAGATAAACCATAATTATCGGGATTTTCCCAAGTTGTTATACCCATTTTTTGTCCCATCTCAACCATGTTTTTAACTCCATAAGAAGCGAGTACTTTTACGGCAGGAATATTTCGACTTTCTGCAAAAGCACTTCTTAGAGTAACACTGCCTCTGTATTGTCCTTCGTAGTTTTTGGGAGTGTAAGGCGGCTGTCCTTCTACCAAAAACGTAATAGGAGAATCATTAATCACACTTCCCGCAGTTAAACCATTAGAAAGAGCATAGGCATAATTGACGACCTTGATTGAAGAACCAGGGGATTGGAGGGTAGTTGTAATATTTACATTTCCGTCATGCTCTGTGTCAAAGTAGTTCTTTGAACCAACCATTGCCAAAATCTCGCCTGTTTGGGGATCAAGAATAATTACGGCGCCGTTTGTCACATTTAATTTTGAGAGTTTTTCTACTTCTTCCTTAACAATTTGTTCTGCCAACTCCTGAATTCGATAATCCAATGAAGTTATTACTTCTAGCCCACCTTTTTCTAGGACCTCTTTACCGTATTTTTCTTCCAAAATTTGTCTTACATAAAAAACAAAATGGGGCGCTTTTATTTCAATTTGATTTTTAGCAAATTTGATTTCCTCTTTCTCGGCCTGCCTTTGTTGTTCTTCGGTAATAAACCCATTTATTCTCATTAGATTTAGAACGTCTTTTTGACGGGCAAAAGTTCCTTTTGGGTTTTCACCATATGGAGAAAAACTAGAAGGACTTTTCGGCAGTCCGGCTAAGATTGATGCTTCGGCTAGAGTTAAATCCTTAACGTCCTTGTCAAAATATGTTCGAGCTGCTTCTTGGATTCCGTAAGCAGTACCGCCGTAAGAAACCTCATTCAAGTACATTTCCAGGATGTCGTCTTTGTCATAGGTTAGCTCGACTTCCACGGCCAAAACTATTTCTTTTAATTTTCTTATCACTGTTTTTTCCGGTGTTAAAAGTGTATTTTTTACAAGTTGCTGTGTTATGGTTGAGCCTCCTGCTAATTGCCCTTCCCTGAGGTCTTTAAACAAGGCTCTGGATATTCCCCGAACGGAGAAGCCTGGGTGGGAATAAAATTCCGCGTCCTCGATTGCAATTGTTGCGCTGCGAACGTAAATGGGTATTTCGGAAAGAGGCACAGGAGTTCTGTTTTGGTCTTTAAAAATCGTGTAAAGTAAAATTCCGTTTCTATCATAAATTTTGGTCGACATCGGCATAGATCTTTGGGCCAAGATTTCAGGAGAGGGAAGATCTTTCATTATCACAACCCAAAACGAAAATATCGCTACTCCAAGTAATAAAAATCCCGTTGCGAAAAATAAAGCCAATAGTTTTAAAAAGTTGCGACTTGTAGAAAGAACCGAAAGCCTTGCTTTCAAAACTAATAGAGAAAATTTATCTTTTGTGAAATTTATTACCAGAACTAAAGTTTTGGAAATGACCTTAGTTAGGTTGAATAGGGCAAGGAACACTGCTCGTACTAAATTGAAAAAACTTGAAAAAAGAATATTTGATGCCTGTTTTGTACTTGCGGCAAAAATTACTCCCTTACGGCGAAGCCGCATCCTTGGTAAAAGAATCCTTATGTCTTTTGCATTTTGGAATAGTTTTTTTGAAGAAGGAATAAGTTGATTAAAGACAGGTTTCGCTACTCCAAATATTTTGCCACAAGTCCGTCCTGTAATATATAAAAAAGAAACGATTCCGAGAAAGAAATAGGAGAAAAGAACAAATAGAGGTTTACCGACAGAAAGAAGAAGTCCTGATATCAATTTAAGGACTTTTTTTACTAAATTAAGGGCAAGATGAACATCTTTTGCTGTGGTATGACCCACTTCACCCTATATTTTATCAGCTTAAGCAAGATTTGTTGAGTGGTTTTATTCTATAAATTTAAAGGTGGAGAGGATTTGGTCAAGAACTTTTTCAGCTTCAGGTTTTTGTTTGCTCCACACCAGCTCTACTGAATAGACAATTTCCCCTTTTTGCGCAACAAAAACTTTTCTTTTAGAATTTTTGAAAGGGGAGTTTTCCTGGTAAAGCAAGATCCCGCTTATTCCGTTTACAGTGTAAGAAGATTCAATTCCGCCTCCATCTTTAACGACTTTAACCAATTCTTCAAGCGCAGTTTGTTTACTGTCGTGTATGGCAACATTGAAACTAACTCCTTCAATGACTCTGCCTTCATCATCCTTCTTAATAATATCTGGAGATATTGCCCAAACAAATTGCATACCATACTCCCAGTTGGTTTCGTTTTTAGTGAATTGCCAATCAGATGGGTATTTTATTTCGAAATCAAAATAGTCATCCACATAAGTTTTCCAGTCAGCTGTTAGATCCGGAGTGGGGGAAATACTAATTTGTCTTTGAGAAGGAGTAATTCCTAGTTGCCCATTTTTGTATGCATAAAACCCAATTCCTCCAACAACAACTAAAGCAAGAACTATTAGTAGAAAAAGATGGATAAAACCTTTTTGAAATTTAATCACTTATTTAATTTAGCATATTTATTCGACAAATTTGAAGGTAGAAAGGACTTGATTATAGATTTCTTTTGGCACCTCTCCGACTCCAGTAAGGCGGTTTGTAACGTCGAAAATAAAGCCTCCTTTTTTAAACATAGTGTGGATAGTACCTGTACTGACGGCTAATGATTCAAACTGTAAAGCATCAAGGTTATTAATTTTTATTTCTTTACGGTTACCGACTCCGTAATATAGGTAATCTTTATCGACTTTTTTCTCTTCTATAACAGAATCTTCTGAACCGTTCTCATTTAAGAAATCTCTAGGCGATAGCGGAGAATCAATTACAATAATAGATATATCAGGATAGTTATATTCGGCCTCTTCATACTGATTTTCTGCAAATCTTACACTAAATTCGAAAGGAGGATAGTTAGATCCACCTGACTCTTCAAAGAAAAAATTACCGGGATATTTTACCTCAAAGCCATATTTACCGTTTTTGTAGACTCTCCAATCTGACTGCTTGGGTAAGAACTTAAAAGTGGAGATAACTTGTTCAAAAGTGTTCGAACCTAAGTTAGTTGAGATTTGAATAAATACGTTTTCTTTGAGGGGGTGAGAGATTATTGCTGCAAAATAATCCTCGTCTTTGGTTTTAATTACTGCCGCGGGAGAATTTGCTATTTTTTCCGATTTAACCCCATACTCGAATCCGCTATCAGAAAATTCACGATTAGCGACCATTTCTGGTTCAGCTTCTTGGTAAATATCAACGTTTTGTATTGCACGAACGAATATTTGCTGTGACTCAAAGAGCATTTCTACAAGATTGTCGTAATATTGCTCTTCCTTAATATCGTGATTTGCCGCAAGGTTTGGTGGAAATGAAAATTGGAATCCATAGTCGCTATTGATGTAGGTTTTCCAATCTGCAGTTTCGTTACTGCTTACAGTTGGAGTAGGAGAGATCTCTTGATTGGGTTTTGTTTTTATTAACCCTCTTTGCCAGGAGTAGTAGAGAAGTCCACCAATTCCAATAACTACAATTACAACAACTAGAAAAAAATGTGCAAAGCCTTTTGAATTCTTATTCATTCTTTGATACACGTACCCCCTGAGTCGGGGTAGTTTCCATCCAACTTACAAGTGTAACCTTCAGGACAAGCAATTCCTGCAAAACCTCCACAGAATTTTCTTTCCGAGCTTTCAGAGCCGGTGAATTTAAAAGTGGAGAGGATTTGGTGAACGATATTACTTTCAGGAGCTTCAAAAAAGCTAACTCCTTTGAGATTATTTGCTGTTATATTTAAATAAATGCTTTTTTCCTTCGTTGGAAACACATAAAATGAAATGTCGTAATCCGCATCCGACTTCTCAAATACATATTGAATTGTCTTTATTGCTCCAAAATCAAACTCGGGATTGGGTACGAGAGTGGGCGAGCCGATTCCCTGCTGGTCAAACTTGGGATATTCGTGTTCCAAATATAAAATATATTCGTTAAAATTGTTGATTGTAACATCCGCCAAAGTTCCAGATTCTGTTAATCTATCTTGCCTGATAGGAAATATCAAATTACCTGGAATTATATGTATACTTACTAGAGGATTTTTTACTTTATCTAGGTCTAGAAATCCATTGCCGTCTCTATATTTGTTTAATTCTTGATCGTCGTAGTTTAAGAGTACTTGGGCTCCAGCGTAATCCTCATCTATATTCACGGGAGCTAGATGCCAATTACTAGGATACTTAAATGTATATTTCCAGACATTACTAAAGTATGTTTTCCAGTCTTCTGCTTCGTCTTTCCTGCTCGTTGGGATAGGCGATCTTGAACTTGTAGGTGTGGTTTTAATCAAACCCTTTTGCCAGGAGTAGTAGAGAAGTCCACCAATTCCAATCAAAACGATGACAAAAAGAAGAAAAAGGTGAACAAAGCCACGTTCATGTAAACTGAACGTGGCAAGGCCTTTTGAATTTTTATTCACTAAATTATTGTAGCACCACTTGACAGAAAAAGTAATTGGTACTAACATTGTTATAACATGCAAATACAAACAGTTTTTAAAGCGGGTAATAGTAATGTCGTCGCTATCCCTAAGGATATTTCCAAAAAATTAGGACTTAAAAAGGGGAGTAGGGTTGTTGTTGAAGCAACGTCAGACAATAGGATTGTTGTGAGTAAAGCAGAAACTAAGAAAAAGAAAGCCACTAAAGACAAAATAAGCGGTGAGTTTAAAAAGTGGTTAGATAAAGTTATCAAAGAAGATAAGGAGATTTTAGATGAGTTGGCGGTACGTTGATATCGAGGAAGTATATTATATTCACGAAGCAGTGATTAAAAAGGCTGGCACTAAGGCTTCGGTCCGTGACTTTGCACTTCTTCATTCTGCCGTAGAGCGTCCCAAAGCAACATTTGCGGGAAAAGATTTATATCCTACTATTTTCCTTAAAGCAGCAAGCCTTCTGCAGTCTCTTTGTTTAAATCATCCATTCACGGACGGGAATAAGAGAACATCTTGGCTATCGACAAAAAGGTTTTTATATGTAAACGGATATCATTTGAAGGCCAAAAGGATGGAAGCAGCTAATTTTATGGTTTTGGTTGATAATGAAAAACCGGAGATCGGCAAAATTTCTTCGTGGCTAAGAAAACACTCCAATAAGATAACGTAGTGATTTCAATCTGTAAATTTGAAAGTAGAGAGAATTTGGGTAACCGTGGTTGTTTCAGGTAAGTTTTCAAGATCGACTTCATCATTATAAGCTTTAGCGGTTGGGCTAAATTCAATAACTACCTGATGATTATTTAATTCAAGCGTGCCTGGTCCTAGTTTGTTTGAATAATAAATTTCTTTGACTTTACCTTCCCAAATCAATTCACTTACTTGAATATTATTACCTGCTACACTAACGGTGTCACGGAGAGAGAATTCTCCTGCACCCACACCCATTCGTCCTGTTATGGCGTAGGTATCATTTAAACGTTTCACTCCAATAATTAGTTCATAGTTACCTTCAGGAGTAGTTAGTTTAATTTGTTGGAGAATATTGTTTAGATATTCTAAATTTTCGTAAACTTCTTCTAGTTTCCATTTTGGGGGATACTTAAACTCATAACCAATTGTAGGATCCGAATAGGTTTTCCAATCCCGCAAAACTTCATCGCGCGGTAGATTTGCGGTTGGGGTAGTTGAAATATTTTGTTTTTCAGAAGGAGTAAAGTTTGTCTGCCCATTTTTATATGCCCAATATCCAACTCCGGCAATTGCAACGATCACAATTACAACTACTAATAGAAGATGGACAATGCCCCTTTGAATATTCACTAAATTATTGTAGCATTTCCTATTCTAAGAATTTGAAACTAGAAAGGATTTGAGCGAAGATTTTTTGACCCTCTTCTATTAGACTCACATCTTCTGAATTTGTTGTAAGTTCTAATGTGTAAATGGACTTTTTATCTTTTGAGAACATATAAATAGCATTTTCATTTTCACCACCTGCTCTGGGAAGAGGCTGAATTGCCTCTTGGCGATCAACCTCAAAAGGTTCTAAGTAGGGGATACCTGCATATTCCTGAAGAGTCTGATATGGTCCATAAGTACCATTTTGTAATTTGCTTGTTGTGTGTATGTTAAGCTGTACAGGCCTTCTTGGCCTTCTACTTCTAAGATAGATTTGCTTCCAAGGATTCGGTGGGAGGTTTGTTTCCAGCCGGAAGGGTATTTAAAAGAAACTTCTTCATTTTTATATTCCTTCTGAAGGTCATTGTTTGTAAATTTGAATGTTGAAACGATAAGATCAATAATTTTTTCGTGCTTCTCTTTCTTTGGATCGTCAGCGCGGTAAAGGGAAATTATGCCAATTGATTCGCTTGGATCTATATATCTGCCTTGCTTGATGACTTCCACGCCTTCAGTTGAAATGTAGCTTTTTTTAACCGAGGAGTAATTTTCTAATGAGGCGTGAGTTAGATAAAATTTTAAAAAGACCTGACCTGGTAGGGGTGTTGCTCCTTCGAGGGCGGGGTCAAAATCCATATTTGAAACAACAAAAGAAAAATCAGTCTGTAGTATTATTAGCCAGTCAGTCGGATATTTAAACTCAAACCCATATTTTTCACTTCTATAAGTTTTCCAATCTGCAGTTTCATCTATGCTCGTAGTTGGAGTTAGGGAAAATTTGTTAGATGGTATAGTTTTTATCAATCCCTTTTGCAAGGAGTAATAAATTAGGAACCCTAATCCAATAATTACAATTACAACAACTAGAAAAAGATGAGCAAAACCCTTTTGGTTTTTATTCACTATCTGATTGTTGCGCACCGTCGGATTCTTTGTCAATGATTACCGGATACTTTATAGTTGCGGACTGAGAGGAAGCAGCAACTGGGCAGTCGAGGCAAAGAAATGTTCCCAATGGATCATAAATTACATTTTGTCCTCTAACTTCAATTTCTTCGGGTGGGGTTTCTTCGTTGATAAATAATCCTGTTCTTTTGTCATAGTGAACGTCCTGGAATCCACCCTTTATTTCCGATGCAACTGTATCTTTCAGGAAATACTCAAAGCGTGTTGGACATCCGTCACCTTCTTTAGGAGTAACTCCTGTTGTTGCACAAACACTTGCTCCAACTATTCCCTTCGGTTGCACCGGCCATGCATGATCGTCTTCGTCTTCGTTGTAGAAACCGTCTTCCGCTTTGTTTAAGATTTCCTGCATAATTGTGTTCCAAATAGGAGAAGCTCCGGATATTCCGGATACTGCACCGGACATTTTGGAGTTGTCATTGTTGCCGACCCAAGTAGCTACAACTGCGTAAGGTGTAAAGCCTATTGTCCAGTTATCTTTTCTTTCGTTTGTTGTTCCTGTTTTTACAGAAACTTCCGGGTGATTTTTGACATTTAGGAAGCTTGTTGCCCCAAAAGCAGCGGAGCGCGCATTGTTGTCCTGAAGGATGTGAGAGATAAGAAATGTTGTTTCTGGTTCCAAAACTCTCTTTCCGGAAAGCTCGATTTTATCCAAATCGACTTCCTCTAAAACTTCTCCTTTCCAATCTTGAACCTTAAGGATTGCAATTAAAGGTTGTCTAATACCGCCATTTGCAAATACTCCGAAGGCTTCTGCCATGTCATAAGGTCTTACTTCACCACCCCCTAAGGTCAAAGATAGACCGTATTTTGATGGATCGTTCCATGTAGTTATGCCCATTTCTTTAGCAAAGTCGATAAAGTTTTCAATACCGTTTAATGCTAAAACACGGACCGCTGGGATATTATAGGAATTACCTAACGCAAACCGAGCCTGAACACCGCCATGGAAACCTCCATCGTAGTTTTTCGGACAATAGAGGGAGGTTCCTGCTACGGTAAAACACGTCGGCACATCTGCAAGGACGGAAGATGCAGTAATTTTTTTATCTCGGATTGCTAGTGCATAATTTAGAGGTTTTATAGAAGAACCGGGTTGACGCTCGGCTAAGATAACGTTAACTTTTCCATCTTCGTCTTCGGCAAAATAATCTTTTGAGCCGACCATTGCAAGAATTTCACCTGTTGCCGGACGTGTAACTATTGCGGCTCCGTTTCCTACATCAAGTTTTTTGAGTTTTGCCACCTCAGTCGCAACTGCCGTTTCACTAAACTCCTGAAGTTCCAAATCGAGAGTTGTAGTTACTCGAAGACCACCTTTTTCGACTACGGCCTCCCCGTACTTTTCAGCCAATACCTCTTTTACCCAGAGTGCAAAATGTGGAGCTTTGAAATCCGTGGCTGGGGCAAATTTCAATTCCTCTTGGAGTGCGGTATCCCCCTCTTCTTGACTAATATATCCTTCTGCAATCATTGCCTGTAAAACTAATTTTTGCCGCTCTTTTGCAAGTTCAGGTCTTGAACCGAAGGGTGAGTATCGGGAGGGTGATACGGGTAAACCAGAAAGTAAGGACGCTTCCGCCAAGCTTAAATCTTTTGCATTCTTTCCAAAATAAAGTTCAGATGCGGCCCCGATTCCGTAGGCAGTACCTCCGTAGGGGATTTGGTTTAAATACATCTCCAGAATTTGGTTTTTGGAATAAATCGTTTCAGCAACAAGAGTTAAGGCAAATTCTCTTATTTTTCTCCGAAGGGTTCTTTCCGGCGTCAGAAGTGTATTTTTAATAAGTTGCTGGGTTAAAGTCGATCCTCCTTGAAGCTTGCGTTCAACTGCCGTTTTATAGATGGCTCGCATGACACCTGTAAATGAAACTCCGTAGTGTCGATAGAAATCCTTGTCTTCGATTGCAATTGTTGACTGCCAAACATAGTTTGGCAAATCCGTAAGTTCAACGGGGGTGGAGCGCTTGTCAGCATAAATTTCATAAATAAGAACACCCTTTCTATCAAAAAGTTTTGTTGAAACAGGAACCTGCTGGCTACCTAATTTCGTAGGGAAGGGTATTCCCCAGAAAATCCATAAGGCAACAGATAGAAGCGTCCCAAAAAAAATTATTTTTTTCCGAAGTCTTACGTTTCTAAATAATCCTTTTAAACTAAAACGTTTATTGGGTTTAATCTTTGTCGGAATCTGTGTTTTGGAGTTTATCGGTTTTGATTTTCTGGTTTTTAATTTCTTTATTTCTTTAGTTTTCTTGGCCATATCTTGATATTATACTGCTGCGGTATTTGTAATTCCAAAATGGGTAGCGGAAAAACTACAATTTCTGTTACTATGGGAGTACATGAGTAAAGATTTAGAAAAACACGTTTGGTGGACTTATATTCATGAAGACTTGAGGGAACTTCTTCAGGAGTCCTACTTACTGGTAGAAATTTTTGAAAGAAAAGAAAAACAAGAATTCCATGATTATGCTTTTATTGTTTTCCCAGCCGCGAAATCATACGAGGGTTTTTTAAAGACTTTATTTCACGATCTTGGATTCATAAGCGATGAAGATTTTAACGGTAAGCGCTTTAGGATAGGGAAAGCTCTTAATCCAAGTCTAGAAAACCATCTAAGAGAAAAAGAAGGAGTATATGATAAACTAGTCTCTTTTTGTCAAGGGAGTGAACTTGCCGATACTTTATGGGAAACTTGGAAGAAAGCCAGAAACCTTCTTTTTCATTGGTTTCCGAATGAGAGAAATGCTATAAATTTTGAAGAAGCACGAGTGCGTATAAATATAATTCTTGATACTATGGATTTGGCATTCAAGGAGTGTAAAATAGAAAGAACAGATGCCTAATAAAGAAACTGCAATCAAAAACTCGACGATTCTAGTTGCATATCTTTTGGTCGTTTGGGGATTCTATCGAATGCTTTTTAAACTTCCTGAAGAGGTGGAGGAACTTCTAATTAAGCCGGTTTTGTGGTTAGTACCTGTGGCATACTTTGTTCGGAAAGAAAGAGGGTCCCTCGCTTCCCTCGGAATTACTTTGAAAAACTTATTTCCAGCTCTCTACTTTGCATTGGCTTTGGGAATCATCTTTGCCATCGAAGGAGCACTTATTAATTTTATTAGATACGATGAAGCCAACTTTTCCGCAAATCTGGGACAGAATTCATTCATTTTTGCTTTAGGGCTTTCTTTTGTGACGGCTATTTCAGAGGAGATTACCTTTAGGGGATATTTATTTAATCGGATATGGCATGTGTTAGACAACGAGTGGAAGGCAAACATTATTACCAGTCTTTTCTGGGCACTAACACACGTGCCTGTTGCGATTTTTTGGTGGGAGTTGAACCTTAGCGGAATTATAATTTATCTTTTCTTAACAGTTATTTTCGGTATAGGCAGCGCATTTGTATTTGCAAAGACAAAAAATGTCGCTTCGTCTGTCCTTCTTCATGTGCTTTGGAGTTGGCCGATTGTATTGTTTAGATGAATTTCTTGACTTTGATCTTGGGCAGATTTACTATTAAATACTTCAATGTGGCCTAAATTATTTTTAGCCATTATCGGGCTAAGCTTTGCGATTGGGATCCTCTTTGTATCGCTTTTTAGGGTCGCTTCCGTAAAGTATGAATTTGATAATTCAGCTAGCGTTGCCGATATACATGTGTCGGGGGAAAATGGGGTGAGTATAAATTATACGTTGCCTTATCCCGGACGAGTGCTTCCGGATAGTCCTTTATGGCCATTGAAGGCAATTCGTGATAGGGTTTGGCTTTTTATAACTACGAATTCTACTAGGGAGGCTGAGTTAAAACTGCTTTTTGCTGATAAACGATTAGGGATGGCACAAATTTTATTTGAAAAAGGAGAGATAGAAAAAGGTTTTTCCACCTTAACAAAGGCAGAAAAGTATCTTGAGGAAGCAGTGTGGCAAGAAAAGCAAAATAGAGAGAATGGGATAGACACATCGGCCTTTTTGGAGCAATTAGCCAAGGCCTCCCTCAAACACTACGAGGTAATGGAAAACTTAATTCCATCTTTGCCGGATGAAGTAAGGCCTTCAATCAGGCAAACTCAGGATTATGCGAAACGGGCCTATGAAGAATCCCGAAATGCACTTTTGGAAAAGAGAAGACCAGCGCCGGAAAATCCGTTTGCTTGGTAAAAATAGACCCTTTTGTATACCTTTTGTGGGAATTACTATTTTTGTACGACATAAAGGTATACAAAAATACTCCAAGCAATTTATCAAAAACTTCTGACTACTTATACGCTATAAGGAAGAGTAAAAATAACTAGCTTCGTCCCAAGCCTGGGATGATATATTTTGACCTACATATTTCCAGTTGACTTTGTATATCTAGTGTTTAAATATGTGTACTGTCACTACGGATAGTGAATTTCTTTTACACTTGTGAAATATGCGTTGTCCTTTTTGTGGAAATTTAGATACCCAGGTGCTGGAATCCAGGACTGTCGAGAATGGTGAGCAGATTCGAAGAAGAAGAAAGTGCAATAAGTGTGGCAAGCGCTTTACAACATTTGAAAAAGTTCGAGGAAACGCATTGTGGGTGATCAAAAAGGATGGCAGACGCGAAGCTTTTGACAGAGAGAAAGTAAAAAGAGGGATTCTTAGAGCGGTTGAAAAGCGGCCCATTTCAATGGATTTGGTAGATGATATCGTTGAGGGAGTTGAACGGGAGATGCTTCGGGAACAAAAAGAAGAGGTAAGCTCAAAAGCGGTCGGACGTGCGGTTTTAAAAAGGCTCAAAAAAATAGATAAGGTTGCATGGCTCCGGTTTGCAAGCGTATATCTTGAATTCGCGGATCTTGAGGATTTTGCGAGAGCAATCAAAACATGACTAGTAAACTAAAAAATCGAAAAACTTCAAAGAGCGTCGATAACGAAAAACTAGCTCTTGATAGTTTGTTTTTTCCATCATACGAGGAGGTAACAAATGAAATTCGGAAAAAATTGGGCAAGAGACCCCATCTTCCCAAAGGACTACCAAAGGGGGATTGGACTGAGCAGTCACTAAAAGTCCTAGCTGAGCGATACTTGCGTAAAAACGATGATGGGGAGCTTATCGAAACTCCTGAAGAAATGTGCTGGCGTGTAGCATGGGACGTAGCTTCAGCAGAAATCCGTTGGGGAGCTAAAAAGCGTGACGTACTAAGAAGTGCGAAGGAGTTTTATAATCTTTTGATTACCCATGAATTTTTACCAAACTCTCCAACCTTAATGAATGCTGGAACCGGGAACGGCCTTCAATACTCGGCATGCTTCGTTCTCCCAGTCGAAGACTCTTTGGTTGGAATTTTTGATGCCATAAAACATCAGGCTCTAATTCATCAAACGGGTGGAGGTACGGGGTTTGCCTTCAGTCGACTAAGACCGCATGGAGCAGTTGTCAAATCCAGTAAAGGTACTGCGTCAGGACCGGTATCATTCATGCGAATATTTGATGCGGCAACCAACGAAATTAAACAGGGAGGCAAAAGGCGTGGGGCAAACATGGGAATTTTGAGGGTAGACCATCCGGACATATTGGAGTTTATCCATTGTAAAGAAGAAGGCGGCATAACAAACTTCAATATTTCAGTTACCATTACGGATGCCTTCATGGAGGCTTATGAAAAAGACACGGATTATGATCTAATTGATCCTCGTGATGGCAAGGCAGTGGGAAAACTTAATGCACGGCGCGTTTTTGATGAAATAGCGGAAGGCGCTTGGAGAACGGGGGATCCGGGACTTGTGTTTATCGATAGGATTAATAAATCAACTGCAAATCCCGTTCCACCCCTTGGCCCAATTGAATCTACTAATCCTTGTGGGGAGCAGCCACTTTACCCGTATGATTCATGTAACTTAGGGAGCATATTCTTAACTTATTTTGTAAAAGAAGGTCAGGATGATAGAGGCCTGCCTGCCGTCAGGCAGGTTGATTGGGAAAAGTTAAGAAAGGTAACCAGATTAAGCGTCAGATTTTTGGATAACGTGATTGAGATGAATCCTTACCCATTGGGAGCGATACGAAAAATCTCTTTGGCGATAAGGAGAATTGGACTTGGGGTAGGTGGTTGGGCGGATATGCTTATTTACCTTGGGATTCCTTTTGACTCTGACGAAGCACTCGCACTCGGAGAGGAGATTATGAAGGTAATCCAGGAAGAAGCGATCATCGAAACTAGGAAACTGGCAAGGCAGCGTGGGGCTTTCCCGATGTTCCCGGTCTCTATTTACAAAGATGAAAAACCCAGGCGGAATTCGACAGTTACTACGATTGCTCCTACGGGTTCAATTTCCATTATAGCCGGAGCAAGCTCTGGAGTAGAGCCTATTTTTGCAATAGCATTTCAGCACATTGTTAAAGATAGACATTTGGATAGAACCCTAACTTTCTTTAATCCCAAATTTGAAGAGATTGCAAAATCTCGCGGGTTTTTAACTGAAGAGATCAAGAAAAAGGTTGCTGAACATGGAGTGGTTAGAGATATTTATGAAATTCCGGAGGATGTTAGGCAGATTTTCGGTACAGCACATGAGATTCACCATGATTGGCATATAAAACATCAAGCCGTATTTCAGAAATATACAGAAAATGCTGTAAGTAAGACCATTAATATGACTAATAATGTTACGGTGGATGACATTAAAAATGCATATCTTTTAGCTTGGAAGACTGATTGTAAAGGTATTACCGTTTTTAGAGATGGCTGTAAAGATGCACAAGTATTAAACCTCGGAGTAAACGGTAAAAAGCAGGGAAAAGAAGTTACTTTTGAGGAGGTTTGGGAGAGGCCGATGGTTGTTTCGGGTTCAACTTATAAAATTAAAACTCCTGTTGGAACTGCTTTTATTACAGTCAATCATGATGCAAAAGGTGGCCCGATAGAGGTTTTTATTAATGTCGGGAAAGCAGGGAGTGATGTTCAAGCAATGGCTGAGGCTTTGGGTAGAGTTATTTCCAAATCACTCAAATTCCATAGTAGTTTGACGTCAAGAGAAAAAGCCGAAGTAATTATTGATCAACTGAAAGGGATTGGGGGAAGACGCTCTGTAGGATTTGGGCCGAATAAAATTCTTTCGCTTCCAGATGCAATAGCAATGGCTCTGGCTACAAATCTTGGATTGAGAGTCAATGGATTTTTAACATCTCCCTTGAATGGAAAGGTTGCTGAAGTCTTTCAAAATGGAAATAGTGCAAGTGCACACGCTATGTCTAATGGATCTGGGGTCCAGTCGGACTTAGCCGGAGCTGTTATGTCGGCGCAGTATCCTGCGCAATCAGGAACCGAGTTCAGCTCGGGTGACGACCACACAACGGCTTTGGCTGAGTCCAACTTGACCTCAGTCAAAGTTGGAGATCAGCTAACACTTTCGTCTACTCAAATACCAAGAATTGCCGGAGACATCTGTCCTAGCTGCGGAGCTAGTTCTTTTGTTTATGAAGAAGGCTGTGCTAAATGTTTCTCCTGTGGGTACTCAGAATGTTGAAGACAACTCATCTTTCACCAGCAAAAAAGGTATTAAAGTTAAGTGGTAACACTGAAGAATTTGCTCCACAAAAAATTTCCGATAGTATTTGGAAAGCTACACAAAAAGTGGGGGATAATGATAGAAAACTAGCTTACGAGCTGGGAAGCGAGGTTTTGGCTACTTTACAAGAAAGATTTCCGAATGGGGAAGTCATACAAACATTGGAGATAGGTGAACTGGTTGAAAAAGTTTTAATCGAAAAAGGGCACGCAAAAACTGCGAAAGAGTTTATTCGCTATCGCGAAAATAAAAAACATGCCCGACAGGATAAAGAGAGCCTTGGTATAAAGGACGACATCGGACTTACCTATAACACTCTCTATATCCTAAAGCAACGTTATTTGCAACGGAACGTTAAAGGAGAAATTATTGAAACTCCAAGGCAAATGATAGAAAGGGTTGCTAATTTTTTAGCAAAAGAAGAAAGGACTAAAAAACTTCAAGAGACATGGTACGAGGAGTTCTATAAGATTATGGTTAATTTTGAATTCTTGCCTGGAACGAGGACCTTGGCCAATGCTGGGAAGGCTTCTCCTCAGCTTGCGAATTGTTTTGTCTGGCCTATGGAAGACGACATAGACGGAATTTTTGATATTCTTCATAAGTCCACACTGATAAAGAAAAACGGAGGCGGGTGTGGTTATAACTTTTCAAAAATTCGACCCGAAGGAGACATTGTTGGTGGTATTCCGGATTTGGCTGCAGGACCGGTTAAAATGATTGAGATGTTTGATTTAATGACATCTCTTTTTAGACAAGAGGGAAGATACGAATCCGGTAATATGGCTATTCTTAATGCCGATCACTCAGATATTTTTAATTTTGTTACAGCCAAACAGGCTGATGGGTACCTTCCTAAGACGAACATTTCGGTAGGAATTAAAGATGAATTTATGAAAGCTGCTTTGAAGGGAAAGGACTGGAATTTAGTAAATCCAAGAACAGGTGAAGTGGTAAATACCGTCAAAGCAAAGTCAATTCTTGAGCTGGTGGCTACAATGGCTTGGCAGACTGGAGATCCTGGGATAATTAATTTGTCTGCAATAAACCAAGGAACCGCACTTGCAAACCCACTTTTAGCTAAGCGTGGTCCAATTATGGCTACAAATCCATGCGGAGAAGAACCGCTATATCCTTTCGAATCCTGCAATCTGGGTTATGTAAATTTTGTTAAGTTTATTGAAAATGATCTGCCAACTGGCGGATTCAACTTTAAGAAGCTCGGAGAGGTTATGAAGGTTGCAGTGAGGCTTATGGATGACGTTATCGACGCTTCAAGATTTCCCGTAAAGGAAGTGGCGGATGCTGTCTCAAACCATAGAAGAATTGGAATTGGAGCGGTTGGTTGGGCAGAAGCCTTGGCCATGCTTAATATTCCTTACGACAGCGATGAAGCATTTACCCTGGCGGAAAAAGTTGCAAGAACCATGTACGAGTCAGCGTTTGACTCTTCTTGCGAGATTGCGGAGGAAAAAGGATCCTTTCCACTGGTAAAGGATTCTATTTGGGCTAGTAAGAAGAAAAAACCAAGAAATGTTGCTTTGATGACCTTCCCACCGTCAAGCGGAAATGCGGTTATTTGTGAGACCTCTTTTGGGATTGAGCCCTATTTTGCACTCGCATACGAACAAAACGTAATGGATGGCATGCGACTTCGGACCGTAATACCTAATTTTGTCGAGAAACTTAAAGAAAGAGGATTATATTCAGATGAATTGATACAAAAGATAATTGAAAACCACGGAAGTATTCAAGAAATGAAGGAAATTCCAGTGGATCTGCGACGAGTTTTTAAAGTTGCTCATGATATTGATTGGCGAGACCATATAAAAATGCAGGCGGCATTTCAAAAATGGACAGATAACGCTATAACAAAAACCATAAATATGCCGGCAAGTGCAACGCCGGGTGATATTGAAGAAGCATATATCTTGGCATGGAAGCTTGGGTGTAAAGGTTTGACGGTTTATCGAGACAGAACCAAAAAGGGTCAGGTCTTCGAATTTGGGGGGAATAAAGATATGCAGGAAGTAGTCAAAATGTGCCCAACTTGTGATTTACCTTTAAAGAAAGACAAAAAATGCTACAAATGTGCTAGGTGTGGATTTTCTACGTGTGAATTATGAAGCAAATAGATCTCTTCTAAAGATTGTTTTTTATTATTGTACCTATTCTCCTAATATCTTAATATCCTAATCACATAATATTTAAAATTATGGCTATATACACAAAGCGAGGTGATAAAGGGGAAACGAGTATGTTTGACAAGGAGGCAAGTCAGAGAGCTAGAGTTTCGAAGGATTCATTAAGAGTCGAAGCGCTGGGATCAATCGATGAGCTAAATAGTTTTTTAGGGATAGTTAAAACTTCACTAGAAGGCAAAAAGCCTCAAAAAGTAGCTGGAGAAATACAAAGAAATCTTTTAACAATAGGCTCAATTACCGCGGGGTCGAAGTTGCGTTTTTCCTCCGTTCAAACAAAGAAACTTGAGAGGTTGATCGATGAATTGGAAGGAAAATTGCCGGTTTTAAAAAATTTTATTGTTCCCGGAGGAAATCTAGTTTCTGCTCAACTTCAATATTCCCGCGCACTTGCCCGTCGAGTTGAGCGTCGGATGGTAACCCTGAGCAAAGTCGAAGGGATAAAACCACAGATTTTAGAGTATTTAAATAGGCTGTCGGACACATTATTTATGCTTGCAAGGGAAGTTAATACTAAAGCTGGAATTAAGGATGAGATTTGGAGAGGGAAGAAGAAGTAATTAGTGTTACAATTGTTAGAGTATGGAGCCTGAAAGAAAAGACCAAGAACCACAGCCGCAAATTCCTGAAGGGGTTCGGGAGCAGGAAGAAGAAATGCCTGAACCAACTCCTGAGTTGCAAGAAATGGGGGTGCAAAAAGTTCCTAGTCAAGTTACTGCTCAGATAGTTGACGATACAGGAGCTCAGCTGATTCAGACCCCGTCAACACAAGTTGTTACAATAACAATTCCCGCAAGTGCGCAACAACTTGACGATTGGTCGAAAGGTTCCCCCGCCGAATCGTTAACGTGGCTTGCTTTCTTTTGGCTTAGACTAATTAAAAAGGCCATTCATTTTGGTTGGAGGATTGTAATGAAAGGAGTCAATCCAAATGTTACCAACAACACCATTTGATCTAACATATTTTTTCATAACAATATTTCTATCAGGACTTTTTATATTTGTTCTAGTTGGCGCAGCAGTTTTTGGACTTGCTTTATTCAAAGGCAAGGGGAGAGAAGAACATTCAATTGATTCAGTACTTCTTCAAGTCGCAGTTCCTAAGAATAACGAAGTTAAGATCGACGCCATGGAACAGATGTTTTCTTCTCTATATTCCATCAAAAAAGGTGGTTGGAAGCAAAAGTATAAGTCACAACCTACAATCTCATTTGAAATTGTTGCTAAACAGGAAGATATACGCTTTTATATATGGACGCCGAAAACTTTCCAGGACCTAATAGAAAAACAGATTCATGGAGCCTATTCTGATGCGGAAATAATAGAGGTACCTGAATATAATATTTTTCTGGAAAAAGCCAAAGTAGCTTATAAATCGATTCAGCTCAAAAAACCAAATTTTTACCCACTAAAGGTATTTAAAGATCTTCCTACTGATCCTTTAGCATCTCTCACATCTGCTCTAGCGAAAATGGGTACCGATGAAGCAGCTGCGATTCAGGTATTAATTTCACCGGCGGATTCTTCTTGGCAAAAAGCAGGAGCCTCCTTTATTGGTCAGACGAAAAAACAAGAGTCAGACCCTGAAAAAGCAAAATTTGCGGTTTCGACAAAGACCCTTGAAGCGGTTGAAAATAAAATTTCAAAACCTGGATTCGAAGTGAGTATAAGGATTGTATGCGTTTCCCAAAACGAGGCTTCAGCTAATGCACATCTGACCAACATAATGAGTGCATTTGAACAGTTTTCTGGGGAAATGAATAATTTTTCAAGCAGAAAAATCTGGAGAAAGGGGGCATTTATTGAGGACTTCCTATACCGTTATCAACCTCTTTTTAACTATGCAGGTAATAGAGTTAGCATCTTAAATTCGGAAGAGTTGGCAAGCGTTTTTCATTTTCCCAATAAACTAATTACTACCCCTCACATTTACTGGATATATTCAAAGAAAGCTCCTGCTCCCGCACAAATTCCTCAAGAGGGGTTATATCTGGGCGAGAGTTCTTATAGAGGTATTAAACGGCCGGTTTATATAGGGAACGAAGATCGTCTGCGACATATTTACATAATAGGGAAAACTGGTACCGGAAAATCTGAGCTTCTTTTAGATATGATCATGCAGGACATTAAAGCCGGAAAAGGTGTTTGTTTTATGGATCCGCACGGTGATACGGTTGAGGATCTTTTGCAGATGATTCCTCCTGAGCGAGCAGAAGACGTGATTTACTTTAATCCTGCAGATACAGAGCGTCCGATGGGATTAAACTTACTTGAAGCAAATACTGAAGACCAAAAGCATTTTGCAGCAACTGCTGTCATAAATATGATGTATAAACTTTTCGATCCTTACAAAACCGGTATAGTAGGACCCCGTTTTGAGCATGCAGTAAGAAATGCAATGCTTACCGTCATGAGTGAAGAAGGAAGTACTTTTATTGAGGTTATGCGTGTCTTAACCGATTCAAGATACGTTCAGGAAATACTTCCCAAAGTTCAAGATCCAATCGTAAGGCGCTATTGGACCGATCAAATAGCTCAAACTTCTGACTTTCATAAATCGGAGGTGCTCGACTACATTACTTCTAAGTTTGGGCGTTTCGTTACCAATAAGATGATCAGGAATATAATCGGACAGTCAAAGAGCTCCTTTTCCTTAAGGGAAGTGATGGATCAAGGAAAAATTCTTTTTGTAAATCTCTCAAAAGGTAACCTCGGCGAGGAAAATTCAAGCTTCTTAGGATTAATTTTAGTTCCTCGAATCCTTATGGCTGCAATGAGCCGTTCTGATGTACCCAAAGAACAAAGACGAGACTTTTTCCTTTATGTTGACGAGTTCCAAAACTTTGCGACTCCAGATTTTGCCGTAATACTCTCCGAAGCCAGAAAATATCGATTGGCTTTATGTGTCGCAAATCAATTCATCGGACAGGTTGACGAGGAAGTTAAAAATGCCATATTCGGAAACGTGGGTACCATAGCAAGTTTTCGCATTGGAGTAACCGATGCAAATTATCTGCAACGCGAGTTTACCCCTACCTTTTCTGAGGAGGACCTTCTTAATATTGAAAAATATAACGTCTATATCAAAACGACTGTAAATAACGAACCTGTTCCTCCGTTTTCAATGGGACTTTATAAGGATATGGCCAAGCAAAAAGAATTGATGAATCCAAAGGTAGCCGAAATTATTAAAGAAATGAGTAGACTTCGCTATGGCCGCGATGTAAAACTAGTTGAATCCGAAGTTGCAAGAAGAGCGAAACTATAATACAAGTAGTTAGTGGTTGGTAGTGAGGAGTTAGTAAAAATGCAAAAAGCTTTAAAATTCAAATACAAAAACTGGGAAAATAAGATTGCAATTAGAACTGTTCGGCCAATTAAAATCTGGTTTGGTAAGACTCAATGGCATCCAAAAGAAGGTTGGCTTCTAAAAGCACTGGACTTGGATAAGAATGAAGAAAGAGATTTTTCGGTAAAAGATATTATTAAATTCCTTTGATACTTCAAGCCCAGCTTTGATATAATATCCTCGCTTAGCACCCGTAGCTCAGCGGTAGAGCAACGATCTTATAAGTCGTGGGTCCTTGGTTCGAATCCAAGCGGGTGCACATAATTTTAAATTGTCAGAATAAAACTATGAGCGATTCATCCGAATCAGTTGAACAAGGGATACCTAAACCAGATACACAGGTTTCTAAGCCAGTCGATCTTCCAAAAGATCCTCAACTTTCAACCACCGGAGAAATTCCTGAACCCCCTTTTCAAGAACCGTTAGAAGTCATAACTCCTGCTACTGTTGAGGTTGATGATTCCAAAAGTCCAGTCAACGGTATAAAAATTGAGGCGGATAAAGATAAAGGACCGACTGATGAAACTAAAGCTGCAGTAGATGAACGTTTGGATTATTTAAATAAATTGGCAGAATTAGTACTCGCAGGCCAAAGTCAACCATCTGCACTCCAGAATTATGTAGATTACAGCATTGAAAATGGTGTTCCTCGTGGCCGTATCGAAGCAGTATTAAGAGCCAGAGGTATCCCGATTACAGAAAAACCCGCATCACCCACTGTGGTAAAACCACAGTTTGATGCACAAAAACCAATTGATGGCAAAACCTACAACGCTCTATCTAAAAGATTTAATGACGTAAGAACTAGGCTCTTGCAGGAGGGAAATAGAGGAAAATTAGATAGATTAAATGGCGTCCCAATCGGAAGAATTCTCAATGGTCCATTTCTAGGAGGGGATACGCTAGAAGCAAGATTGGCATACAACCAGATTAGCGATTTACTTGATGAAGTAGAAGGAATTGGACCGCCGCAACCTGAGCAGACCGATGTTGTACAACCATCTACTAAAGTATAGACGGTGGAGAATGGTCCAAGTCAGACTTGGTCGAATCCATACATGCCCATCTTCTTTTGATATACTTCAGTTATGAATATAAAGCGTTTAGAAAATAGGATAGACGAGGCGATTAATATCAGGGAAAAGGGAAATTTAGAAAAATCGAGACTTCTTTTTGAATCTATAATCAAAGATATAAATAAATTACTTCAAAAAGATTCTTCAAAAGAACTTAAAAATATCTACGCGACTGCGATGGGAGAGTATGTTATACAACATCGTCTTGAGGGGGGAGCTTTGTATAGAAAAGCACTCAAGCTGGGCGAAGATTTGTTGAAATATGATAGAGAGAACAAACTTAATAATCCTTTAAGTATCAGGGCTGTATCTAACACCCTCTTGAATCTTGGAGCATTTGAAAAGGCTGAGGAATATCTCAGGCAATTATTACCACTTTATGAAGGAAATTCAGCTCAGATTGGGGATACAAAGGCTCATATTTCTTATTGCTATTTCAGAACAGGACGTGTAAATGGAGCTAATAAGTTAGTAGACGAGGCGATAGAAGATATAAAGGAAAATTCTGCTAAGAAAAAATACTTTTCCGTATGGTTATCTCATGCACTTTTGGTCAAATCTTTAATTCTTAATTCTGAGAAAAAGGTTAAAGAGGCGCTCGAGTACGCAAAAGAATCTTTGAAAGTAGCAGAAAAGGGAAGAATAAAGGTTCGAAGCAACCAGTCTAAAGATGTCATAGATTATTTGCAAAAGGAGCTTAGAGGGAATAATTAAAGCTCGGTGAGGGATTGTCCTTCGGCCATGCTCAGGACTGCACTTTGGTAAACTACAATTCCGCCAAAGTTTGTTTTTTGCCGGGCTCTTTGACTCCAGCCAGATCGAGGTACCTCTCGGTTGTGGATAGGCGTTTATGTCCAACAACCTGTGAGAGAAGCACCAAATCGACCCCTTCTTTTAAATTTTCAACAACGAACGTTGTCCTAAGATCGTTAACTGAATACTGAGGTATTTCAGCCTTTTGCATGTACCGATCAATTGCGGCACGAATATTTCTGACTGCTAAGGGTTTTCCGTTTTTACTTACAAATACATAAGGGGAATCGGATTTGGGTCTTTCTTTAAGGTATTCGTCGAGGGATTCTTTTGCGGGTTTGTTGAGGGGGACCGTTCTTTGGGGTTGGGTTGCATAAGCTTCAACTACGACCTCACTATCTCGTAAATTCACGAGTTTCATATTCGCAACTTCGGAAATTCTCATTCCTGTTTGGAGAATGAGCTCAACTATTGCTCCAATTCTGGGGTCATCTCTTACAACGTCTCTCAAAGCCCTATATTCAATGGGAGATAAAAACTTAGGCAAGGCGGGTTCGATCTTAGGATGGGCAACGTTTTCAGTAGGATTTGAAATCGAATGTTTCTCGCTAATTAGCCATCTAAAGAAAGTTTTTACCGCATTTAATTTCCTTGATACGGATTTGGGAGTGTATTTTTGGGTAAGAAGCGTGTCTCGAAAGGTCTCTATATCAGCTTGGACTACTTGGTCAGGTGCTGCCTTAGCCTTATTAGCCAAATATTCTAAGAGCTGTTCAAGGTCAGCTCTATAGGCTAAAATTGTTGAGGGCGAACGACCCTTCTTCTCTAAATCCTGGATAAAGGTGGGGAGAAGACTTTGAAAGCTAATCTGTGCCATACTGTTATCTTAATGATGACCCTTTTTATATAAAAAGGGGCTTTTAGCCCCTCCCGTTAGGGTATGAATAGTATGATAACATAGTTTTAAAAAAAAGGTCAACTAGAGTACTTTGCCTATGCTTGGAATTCTCAAAGAAAAGATAAAAAGGATAGGGGAAAAATCGGTACATTTTTTTCTTTTAATCTTTCTCGGAGCCCTTATTTTGTCGGTAATCCGTAACCTGGCTCACATTAAACAAGCTGGTTTATTACTTGAAGAAGAAGAAAGAAAGGTAAGTGCGTTGCGTGAGGAACAGAAAAACTTACAAGAAAAACTTGAAAAGGTACAATCTGAGGAGTTTATTGAAAAACAACTAAGGGATAATCTTGGTTTGAGCAAAGAGGGGGAAATAGTAATCATTTTGCCTGAGGATAAAATAGTTCGTAGCTTCGCACCAAAATTCGAAAGGGAGGAAGAAGTCTTGCCTGATCCAAATTGGAAAAAGTGGATAAAACTTTTTGGGTTCACGAGTTAAATTCCCATTTTTAGACGCGATAAGGCAAAAAACGCTTTATCGAATGGGAATCTTTCGCTCGTTGAAGCATTTTCCATAAAATGCTGTCCGAAAGCAGTCTTTGTATGCCGGAGTTCGGGATGTTTAAAAAGCTTTCTGGGAGTGATATATTCCTGTGACTTTCCAGCTAAATTGATAAGAAAGCTCCAATCTTGGTTTGGGATATTTCCATTGGTTTGCCACTGATCATAGGCTGTACCAAGAAGTAAATTCATGCTTCCTTCTTCAAAATCTTTTTGCCAATCATGAGCATCGTCTAAAATTTGTATGGAAGTGGCAATATTGTCGAATGCTGGCGACTCTATAAATTTGCTGTTAATCAAAGTTAAAGCAACTCTTCCATATGAGACAGCGGTTGCCACTTTATATTCAAGTGCTTGGTGGTAGGAGTAAGGATATGGTTTATCAACAACATGTAATTCGAGCATCTGGGAAATAAAATTCTGAATTGTTTGCTTCTTTTCTTCACTATATTTAGATAAACTTAATTCGAGAAGTTTAGTAATGCTGATTTCACTAGAGTCCAAAACAATATTTTTTGGCATGAGGAATTCGCTTAATTGTTTCGGTTCCTGAAATTTAGGTGTTGAAGGATCGTCTAAGATTGTATCCGCTTCTTCAACCAAAGCCACAAAATAAACTAACCCCACCCTTTCATCTAAAGTAGTTTGCCGACCGGACATTGTGAGTAACCCTAAGGATGTGCCCGAAATGTCCCCATTTCTAGAACAAAGTCTTACAATTAGATCCTTATCTTCCGGAAAGTTGTCTATATTAGGTATATAGTGCAACAATCGTGATGGTTCTTTAAACGAGAGGTATACATCTCTAAGGGTGGTAATTGGTTTTAAACGATCTTTAATCATGGAGTGTATTATACTTTAATTTTGTAGGGGCCGAGTAATTATAGGATTAAAGGGGAAAAATACAGATAAATTATTATTATAATTTTGTTGCGGGGCTGGGGGTCGAACCCAGCCTGGAAGATTATGAGCCTTCCGTGCAGCCGTACACTACCCCGCATGTATTTCAAAACAAGTAGTATTATACCACAGAATTTGATAGAATTTCGCTTGTAAGCAAAGCTCGGCACTGCTTCGCATTGTAAGCCAGCGTAGCTCAGTGGTAGAGCGTTCGTTTCATAAGCGAAAAGTCACTGGTTCGATCCCAGTCGCTGGCACCAAATTTGCATTTTAAATTTATCTTTGTTAATATACTTTTCAATAAACGCTTTGAGAGGATTGATTGGGATCCTTGAATAGCTGGCAAGGCTACCCTGAGCCAAGTCAAAGGGATGTCGAGCACGGAGGCGAAACCGTAATAAGTCTGCAACATTTGTCGCACGTTCGATTACACTCAGTGTAAACACGCGGAGAATGTCAAGAATGAGACTTACTCATTAGAAATATTCATCCCCGCGAGGGGATTTTTTAATGAGCCGGTAAAACAGGGTGGCACAGCCGAAATTAGTAGTAAGTAGTTAGTAGTAGGTAGTAAGTAAATACAGTACTTGAATACTAAGAAGGCCCTTGTAAGATCATCAATTTTTGGTGGTTTTGCAAGGGTTTTTTTGTGTACCTTTGATTTATAAAAATGGTACACAACCCTCCGATAAATATCGGCACGAGGCGTATTCAAATAGAATTGAAAAGCCGAGTGCGGAGATAAGCAGAGCTTGCTGCTTTGCAGTAAGGAGGGTGTATCAATACACAACAATATGGCAATAGATAATGAACAATTTATAGGGAAAGGAGCCCCTAGTCCTGAAAACGGACAGGGGTTAGTTTGGTATGAATTTTAACGAAATTATAGAGGGAAACGATATTGATAAAGAATATGTTGACGGAATAGATCACCTGGTCAGGGATCCACGTCCTCTAGTAAGAACGATTCCTAGTGATGAGATAACTCCTGAAATTGTCAGAATGCTTGCAGATAATAAAATTCGCAGAGGGAATTTGGTTGATTATTCCGTAACTTCCGAATTGGAATTAGATATTCTTAGGTTTGTTAACGGAAATAAGCCTATAGAATTTGTTTTTCAGGCATTTCCTTTCAAATGCCATAACCCTGTTGAGACTTTGCGGAGGACTCCCGATTTAGGAGAACTTTCGTTTTTACTTAGGCTTGGTGATATTGATGCAACTATCAAACAGGTTTATTCTCCTGGTGTTAAATTTACAGTTCTGACTGAAGGTAAGACTTATCAAGACCTGTTCGGTGCAAGCTCCGAAGAAGTAATGGTATTTGATGAAAAATGCGATTTATTTTGTCAAAAGTTGGAGTTAAATGGCGTAATTAACTTTGTGGATTTTATGGATATAGTGCCGGACCAATCGGGTTTTAGGGAACTTATTCGCATGGAAGAAAATAAACTGCGTTCGAGCAGAAGTTCTAAGGAAATATCGGAGATGATCGAGTCGCTTTCTCCGGTTATGATGAGAAGCTTGGCAATTATGGAGGAAATCCCGATCAAGGATCTTCTTGTTGTCTTTGGATTTGGTAACAGAACCTTAAATGACCTCACTGGTTTTCAGCTGAGTACTCTTCAGTATTTATCTAATGAAGCCTTGGAAGTAACAATAAAATACCTTGCAATTCAGAGTGTTAAGAAAAATCTAAATATGGTTAAAAGTACTTTTCCTGAATCTATATACGTGTCAACAATTTCAAGGCAGGGGATCTATTCATTCCATCCAATCCATCGTAGGACTAGATTGTATCCGCACCACGGAGTTCCTGTTTTGGGTTCGGATAAAACAGATATTGAATTTTTGGGCTATATACTTTCGAAGTCGGATCAGTACACTGCCGTCTATGTTAAGGATGACATCGAGGATGCCCCCTTTTATTTTCTAAAAGGTACCAAACATGTAAAACAGTGGTCTGTATAATAATAATTATGAAAGAAAAAATTGAGAAAATATTAATAGACGCGAATGTAGAATTTGAATTTATTCCTTTACCGGAAGATTTAGCTATGGACGTTCCGTCTCATATGAAATTCTACGGAGATACCATGGAACATGCACTTGCCACAATGATTTATAAAACCGAAAATGGTTTTATTGCAGTATCCCGAAGAGGCGATAGCAAGGTTAATAGTAAAAAATTGAGAGAATCATTAGGAATTAAAAGGCTTAGTTTTGCAACGGAGGAAGATTTGGCAAGTTTAGGTTTGACTCCGGGATTGGTTCCACCACTGGGACATTCAATTCCGCTTTACTTGGATAAAAAACTACTGGACGTAGATTATTTCTATGATGGAACTGGACATAAGCTGTTTGGTTTAAAAATGAAAACAGAAGATTTATTGAAGGTGAATAGCGCAAAGATTGGTGATTTTACTGCAAAAGAAGAACACCACACAATAGAACGAGTTTTGTCAGGAATTACTCCAAGTGGGAGTACTCTCCACTTGGGTAATTATGCAGGAGCAGTAAAGCCGCAATTTGATTTGTTGGAAAAAGGAGTCGAATCATATTATTTCGTTGCAGATCTGCACGCGCTTACTACAATTCAAAACAGAGAAAAGCTAGAAAGATGCATAATTAGTAATGTATTTGACTACATTGCTTTGGGACTTGATCCCCAGAAAGGAATTTACTTTCGTCAGTCAGATGTAGCTGAACATAGCATGCTCGCAATTGTGTTGGCAAACTATATTCCGTTTGGCTTAACCAATAGAATGCATGCTTTTAAAGATAAACTTGCCAAAGGTGTTTCCAAGGAAAGTATAAATATGGGACTTTTCAACTATCCGATATTAATGGCTGCAGATATATTACTTTATAAACCGAGCGGGGTACCAGTAGGTGAGGATCAAAGGCAGCACGTCGAATTTGCCCGTGAGACAGCAAGATTTTTTAATATAGCTCATGGCGAAACTTTTCCCATTCCAGAACCTTTAATTCAGGAGGGTAATGCAAGTAAAGTGGTTGGGACAGACGGAGAGCGGAAAATGAGTAAAAGTCTGGGAAATATAATTAATATTTTTGACGATGAAGAGGTAATCAGGCGTCAAATAGTGGGAAGCTATACTGACCCAAATAGAAAACATGCTACCGACCCGGGGAACGTAGAAGGCAATCCCATATTTATTTATCATGACATTGTAAATGATGATAAAGATGAAGTGGAAAATTTGAAAAGAAGATATCGAGAAGGAAAAGTCGGCGATGTTGAGGTGAAAGAGAAACTCTTTGAGGCTCATAAGCGTAAATTCAGTGAAGCAAGAAGGAAGAGGAGAGATCTCGAGAATGATATTGAGCTGGCGAAAGAAATTTTAGAAAAAGGAGCTGAAAAAGCAAGAAAGGTTGCAAAAGAAACAATGAGAGAAGTGTATCGGGTGGTTGGGATTACTAACAAGTTAAGTAGGTAATAAATGTGCAGTAGAAAATTGTCATGAAACTGTTAAAGAAGTGAAGGAGAAAATGGGGCTGACTTAAGTTATTTATCTTCACGAATAGCAGTAAGACCGGAAAGGAATATAAGTAGGCCTCCGATTGCCGTTGAAGGAAGAATTGGTTGTTTCAAGAACAAAGATCCCCAAAGAGCCCCCAGCGCAGGTTCCGTATAGCCTAAGGTTGCAACTTCAAAAGACCTGAGTTTTTTGAAAGCGCTGGCAAGAAGAATAATTGGAATAGCAGTTCCAAAGATACCAAATATGGCTATATGAGATAGGTCAACCCAAGTTATTGTGGATGGAAGATTTGGAAGTAGAAAAATTACACTACCCAGTGCTTGTCCGAGAACAAAAATAAATGCTTGTTCTAGACCAGTAACCGAAGGCGAAAGTTTTCGATGAAAAATATCTTGAAGACCCGATGCAAATGCAGCACCAAGAGCAAATATTGCCCCCAAATTTATAAGTGCATTTTTATCTCCATTAAATTGTAAAAGTAAACTTAAACCTAAAAATCCGGTGATTACTGCAATAAAATGGTTAAAGTGGGGTTTCTCTTTGATTAAGATTGGAGCAAATAATAGTGCTACAACAGGAGCAAGGTTATGTATTAGCATTGCTTGAGCAACAGGATAGATTTGGAGGGCTCGATACCAAATAATACCCTTGACTGCAGCAACTGTAAAAATTCCCAACAGTGCAGGCGAGTATTTAAAGTGTGGCAATCTATGGTTAACAAAATAAAAATACAAATAAAGGAGAGTAAGAGCAATCAAGGAACCAAACACAACGTACACACTTACAGGAAGAGTGACTTTATTAAAAAATATGGCCAGCATGCTCCATAGTGCAAACGCCGAGATAACTTTAATTGTGTCAGCGAGACGTACTTGTTTCATATGTATGTTTGTGTGCTATAATATAACCTATAGGTTTAATAATCAAGGATTTTGATATGTATATATGTAAGGAATTTTTGCACTAGGTTCAAGAAGACCACGTATTTACCACGCTGAGCGTGGCCAAGCTTTGCTTATGCGTGGATGGATTGAACTCATGAAATTCATTTGCCGAAAGCAAATGTAGTAAGAGAATCACGGCTTTAGCCGTGGATATGTATGATAATTTTTTATACAGCATCATTTTTTGGGAAGAAAAAGTACCAAAAATATTATGATTTGGTTCTTAGTACCCTCAAGGGGTTCGATATTACGTTGATTGGCACGGAGATTGGCAATTATAAGGATCTTTTAAGCGATAGAGTTCGTCTGAAACTTTCAGATAATCCTAAGCTTTTGCATTACGAGGCAATTAGACAAGGGATACACCAAGCAGATGCGATTGTTGTTGAAGTATCTAATGAAGATTTCCAAGTTGGACATGAGGCAATGTTTGCAATAAGCGAAAAAAAGCCCGTTTTAGTTCTTTCTATAAATGAAGATTTGAGTAAAAGAATTTTTAATGATTATTTTTTTGGTGCAAAATACACGAAAACAACTATTAGGCCAATTATTCAGGATTTTCTGGCAAAGGTTAGGCAGCTTACTCTTACCAAAAGGTTTAATATGTTTTTATATCCTCATCAAGTTGATTATCTTAAAAAAGCAGCAAAAAAGGAGGGAATTAATATGTCAGAATATATTAGAAAACTTATTAATATAGACAAGCGTCTTTCTAATCCCGATAATTATTAATATGGAAACGATAACAATTGAAGACTTTCAGAAACTGGATATAAGAATCGGAAAGGTTGTTGAGGCAACCGAGATCGAGGGGAGTGATAAGCTCATTCGCTGTGTAGTGGATTTTGGTCCCAAACTGGGTCAAAGGATCATTTTTTCTGGGATCAAAAAGTGGTATAAACCGGAAGATTTGGTAGGGAAACTGTTACCGTACCTCGTGAATATTGAGCCAAAGAAGATGCCCTCCTTCGTCAATACTTCGGTGGGTGAAAGTGAAGAATCTCAAGGAATGCTTGTTGCTGCTGCCCCGGAAAATAAAGACGGAGATAAAGAAGCCGTGCTCTTAGTCGTTGATCGCGAAGTTATTCCAGGCACAAAAATTATTTGAAAACTAGCAACCTAGCACCTTTTCTGCTAATATTACCCTCGTAATATTACTAATCACTTTGGACACTCACTAAATATGGATCCATTACACGCAATCCGAAAATCAAAATTTAAAAAAGATACAAACAACAAAAAAAAGTTCGAGTTTAAACTGAGAATTAATCTCTGGAAAGCACTAGTTGCCTTCTTTCTTATTCTTTTTTTCCTTCCTTTCATTCTTTCTGTAGCTCAATTTGGAAAAACAGAAGGAAATGTTGAGACTTCACAGGCTCTAAGCGACATTAAGGATGGTAAAGTAAAAGAAATTGTTGTTCAGAATGACAAGCTAATTTTGACTTATGAGGACGGGTCAATTAAAAGTGCAACGAAAGAGTCCACTGAAAGTTTCGCTGAGCTTATAGAAAAGTTTGAGGTCAATCCGATAGACGTAAAATACACTGTAGCCGATCAGTCACTCACAAAGGCGGTTGGTGAAGTTCTAAGCATAGTTTTACCTTTGGGTCTCATGGCAGTTTTTTTCTTTTTTATAATTCGGGCTCAGACAAAGGGTGCACAGGATATTTTTTCATTCGGACGATCCCGGGCAAGACTTTTTGCTAAGGGTAAGCAATCAGTAACTTTTAAAGACGTAGCTGGAGTAGAGGATGCCAAAAAAGAGTTGGAAGAGATAGTTGATTTTTTGAAAAACCCAGCAAAATACAGAAAAATTGGTGCTCGAACTCCAAAGGGAGTAATTCTTTTTGGACCAGCTGGAGTTGGAAAAACGCTTCTTGCCCGTGCGGTGGCGGGCGAATCTGGTGTACCATTCTTCTCTATGGCAGGCTCTGAATTCATGGAAATGTTAGTCGGAGTTGGAGCAAGCCGCGTTCGTGATCTTTTTGCAACCGCAAAGACTAGCGCCCCCTCAATTATTTTTATAGACGAAATTGACGCGATAGGGCGACAGCGCGGACGAGGATTCGTTGGCGGACATGATGAGAGGGAACAAACTCTGAATCAAATTTTAGTTGAGATGGATGGTTTTACTCCTAATGATAACGTTGTTGTTGTTGCTGCAACAAACCGTGGTGATCTACTGGATCCGGCACTTTTGCGTCCCGGTAGATTTGACAGGCGAGTGCTTCTTGACATGCCTGACAAAGAAGGGAGAGAAGCAATTCTTAAAATCCACGCCAGGGGCAAGAAACTTGCAAAAGATATCAACTGGGGAAGAGTTGCGGATAGGACCGTCGGTTTTTCCGGGGCTGATCTTGAAAATATGCTAAACGAAGCCGCCATTTATGCTGCACGTCAGGATAAAAAAGAAATGAACATGAGTGATATTGAAGAAGCGGCGACCAAGGTAAAACTGGGTCCTGCGAAAAGAAAATTACAAAGCGAGGAAGATAAAAAAATTACAGCTTATCATGAAGCGGGGCACGCGATAGTAACTCACAATTTACCCAAAATGGATCCGGTACACAGAATCTCAATTGTTGCTAGAGGAATGAGTCTTGGGCATACGTTAATACCACCTGCCGCTGATAGAACACACGAAACAAAAACCAGAATACTTCAGCAAATAACGGCAATGCTTGGGGGTCGTGCAGCAGAAAAATTAGTTTTTGACGAGATGACATCCGGAGCTTCTAATGATATTGAGCAGGCAACTAGGCTTGCACGCGCGATGGTTGTGGATTTCGGAATGAGTGATTTGGGTCCGGTTAACTTAGGACCCCAGTACGATATCGACGAAATGGGGAAAGCTCAGTGGTACGAACCCGCTCAGGTTTCCCAAGCTATGCAGGAAAAAATTGATAAGGAAATTGGAAAGATTATTGATGTTGCGTATAAAGAAGCAGTGGAGATTGTCAAAGGTCAAAGAAAGATTTTGGACAAGGTGGTAGACGGACTTCTAGTAAAAGAAACTCTTGATAGAGATGATTTTGAGAAAATTGTGGGGAAGAAGAATGGTGGTAAGTAGTAAAACATCTTCATAATGTCAAAGCTCGTTCTAATTGACGGTAATGCGATTCTTCACCGCGCATATCATGCACTTCCGCCTTTGACTACCAAAAGGGGAGAACCAATAAATGCTGTATATGGACTTACGTCAATGCTATTAAGAGTAATTCAGGATTTGAAACCTACTCATATTGCGGTTTGCTTCGATCGGAAAGAACCGACTTTTAGGCATAAAGAATTTCCAAAATACCAGGCTCAAAGACCTGCAATGGATAAGGAATTGTCGGGCCAATTCGAAAAAGCAAAGGATGTACTTTCCGCTATGAATATTCCGTTTTTTGAAATGGCCGGGTTTGAAGCGGACGACTTGCTCGGCAGTATTGCCGATCAAGGACAAAGCGCAAAGGACAAAGCGCAAAGTATCGACGAGGTCGTCATTGTTACGGGCGATAGAGATATATTGCAGCTAGTGGACGATAAAAGGAAAGTGAGAGTTTATCTGCCGGTAAGAGGCTTGTCTGACGCGAAATTAATGAAATCAGACGATGTTGTTGAAAAACTTGGAGTCAAGCCTGTTCAGATTCCTGACTATAAAGCTTTAGTCGGGGATCCGTCTGATAATTACCCCGGAGTTGCCGGAATCGGGCCAAAAACAGCAATTGATTTATTAACAAGGTTCGGAACCTTGCAGGGAATTTATGAACATTTAAATGAAATCAATGAATCTGCTCTTAAAAAACTAGAAGATGGAAAAGAGAGCGCATATCTATCCTTGAAACTCGCACAAATTGTAACAAATGTGGAATTAGATAGCGACTTGGAAAAAACAAAGAGATGGCAAGTCGATAGCCCTCAACTAATTGCCCTTTTTTCCTCCTACGGATTTAAGACTCTTACGCAAAGAGTAAAAGATGTTGGAAAAAGTGTTGTCGATGAAAATCAAGGAAACCTTTTCCAGTAAATGGTTTTTAGGAGAATGAAAATTGCTTTGGTACATGATTATTTAAAGGAATATGGTGGGGCGGAGAGGGTATTGAAAACATTAGCTGAAATATACCCAAACGCGCCAATATACACCGCGTTTTCGGTTAAAGGAAGTACTGCTGAAAAGGAATTTAAAGATAAGGAAATTTACGAAAGTTGGTTAGCGCCCCTTCTTAAAATAGATAATCTTTATAGCCCACTAAGATTTTTGACACCACTTGTTTGGAGAAGTTTTGACCTCTCAGAATATGATTTAGTTATAACTTCCTGTAGTTGGTATATAACCCGAGGATTTGAAGTTGGTCCAAAAACAAAGGTTATGGCATACTGCCATACACCACCTCGCTGGCTTTATGGATATGAAACTTCGGTGGGCTTTACAAAGTACTGGCCGGTAAAAGTTTACTCCGTAATCGTTGGCCATTTTATGAGAATGTATGACTTTAAAACGGCACAAGTGCCTACAAAGAACAAAGAACAAAGAACAAAGAACAGGAAAATTCGAGGAGGGGTGAATTATTTTATTGCTAATTCAAAGAATGTTGCCGACAGGATTAAGAAATTTTATAGAAGAGATTCAACAGTTATTTATCCGCCGGTGGATGTTAAAAATATTATCAAATCAACCGGCAATCCACCTTCGCCACGGCTTCGATGGACAAAGGAAGATTATTTTTTAATGGTTTCGAGGTTGGTTGGTGCGAAGGGATTGGAGGAAGCAGCTAAGGCTTTCAAAAATTCAAAATATAAATTAAAGATTGTGGGAGAGGCTCATGGATTTTCGGACGTTGAAAAGAGATTAAAAAGGTTATCAGGAGAAAATGTCGAATTAATTGGCCGCGTTTCAGTGGAAGAACTTTACACTCTTTATGCAAACGCTAAGGGATTTATTGCATTAGCTCGCGATGAAGATTTTGGAATGACTGTTGTGGAGGCAATGGCCGCGGGAACTCCTGTGATTGCATTCAATGGCGGAGGATTTAAAGAATCAGTTGTTGATGGTATTACAGGAGTTTTAATTAACGATACGGATGAAACGACTTTAGAGAATGCTATTGAGAGGTTTAATAAAATAAAATGGGACAGGAAAAAGCTTCAGGAAAACGCAAAAAGATTTTCTAAGGAAAGGTTTGAAATGGAATTAAAAGAAGTAATTAGTAGTAAAATTAAATAATGTCGGAAGATACAGATCTACTTCAAAGATCCCCTGAATATCTTGAAAACCTGGGGAATGTAAGAAGAATGCCGCAAGAAAGTCCGGAGGAGAGACGTATGAAGCATGAAGCAGCTCAAGAATTGCGCATGAATTATCTCTTGGATAACGCCAAACTTCTTTGGGGAACAGTGCAAGCTCTAGGTGAAGATCCGTCAATGGATAAGAAAGAGTTAGCTCAATATATACAAGAAAATTTTGTAGTTTCCCATCCTGGTGATGTGGAGAGATTCATTGAAAACCTTGTAACCACCAAAGAGGGAGTAGCTAAAACAATTAAACTAATTAAAGAAGAATTCCCTAATGATAGCAAAACTATAGCTTCCGAATTTTATAAAGATTTAGTAGCAGCAGGGACTTCAAATGGTTCTACAACTGGTTCCGAACCATCTCTTAAAGGGCAAGTGAGATTTACTCCTAATCGTTACCCCCTAGCTATCTCATTAGAGGTGGAAACGGAAGACGATTTCAAGCTAATAGATATCAGGAAAAATCGAGGCGGGTTTTTCGAAGAATCAAGAAGCTATCACCTTTCTTCAGATGTTTTGCATTACTTTCCTCTTATTGTTGTTAGAGGTTTAGGCAAAGAAAGGAGTATTGGTCATGAAGAAGGGCATGCTGAAATGAGTGTGTTTATGAGTTCTTTGTGGTATCGAAGAAAAGTAGAGGGAAGGAAAGAAGAAACTATGGATAGAGACAGAGAAGTATGGGGTTGGTTTACTGATCGAAAGCCCACCAGGTCATTAGAAAATATTGAAAGAGCATTTGAAGAGGCAGGATCGATAGAAGACGAAGTTAGAAAGGCGGATATTTTAGCTAAGATTAAAGAAGGTAAAGATTGGCATAGAGTTATGCTTTGGGCAACGTCTAAAGCAAAAGATGAAATATTAGCCGAAATGAAGCCTGAGAGAGGTAATGTGGTGTGGCATTTAAAGAACCTTACTAATCAAGGCGGATTATATAATTACTTTGAAAGATTAGGAATTCCTAAAGATAGTCCGCTAAACCAATTGTTGTGGCAGGATTATCAAGTTCAACTCGCTACCCAAACAGAATCTGTCGTGGAGTTGTACGATTTTTATCAGGACCGATCTTGGGATAAAAGAAAAGAGCTTTTTAGATGGGTTTTGGCACAGGTTCCGATGGAAAAATGGGGGAAGATGGTAAAAGATTGCGGCTTTTTGGACGAGGCGGATTTATATGAGAATATTTGGGGGAAGAGTGAAGACATTGCTAAAAAGACATTTTCTACGTCAGAATATAATAATCCTAATATCGAGGAATTGTATTGTATAGAAGAAATAATGATCTTAGAAGATTAATTCATGGATTAGTAAAAAACCAATCTGATATGTCTATACTGGATGATTTAAGAATGTTGAAGGAAGAGCAGGATTTGATTGCAGAACAATTTCGTCTGTTGATAGTTAACAAATAATTATTATGCCTGAGTTACCCTGGGTTGAAACTATATAACTACACCTTCGAAATATCTTACAGAGATGACGATTGAGAAACTTTCCCTGTTTAATATGACGTAACTTTCACTAATCAGATGACTGATTTATACTAAAAGTAAGATGACGAAGTTCACACGCCACTTACTTTACTTAATAATCGTTTTTATGCGTATTTATTTTCCAATGTTATTCTTTCAATACCACTCTCCCTATCTGGTAATTGCTATTGTTTTATTTGATATCGTGGATGCCGAGTTTGCATCTAACCATGTTCTTAGTAAGGAATGGTATCAGAGAATGGATAAAATGATGGATTTATGGTGGTATTTTTGGATATTAACCTATGTTGTTGTCAACTATCCAGCTTACTCTCTTTTATTTATTGGACTTTTTGTATACAGATTTATCGGTCACATTTTAATTGTAATCGGTGTAAAGCGAAGCGTTCTAATATATTTTCCCAATATATTTGAATATCTATTTTTCTTATTATTTTTCTCTTATACCTTTTCATCATTAAAATTATTAATACGTGACAATAATTTCTACTTATCTTTAACGATTATTATATTATTTAAATTTTCCCAAGAATATTTTCTACATGTTAGAAAATTATCAATTAGAGAAACCATTCTTGGACTTAAGAGGGGGTGGACAGAATAGTTATTGCATACTTATATAATCATGGGGATAGCTAATACAATTATAAGGTCGAGACACGATTTAGTAAAACCTAAGAATAAAAGCTATTGGGGTTGTGACTTAGATATTAAGCTTGTAGATGTAGACCATTTCAGAACAAAGAAAACTGTACTTCCTACAGAAAAGAGAGTGCTTGCTCACGAGATATCTGGGAAAGAACCAGTTGAACGGGTAATAGTATTGGATAATAAAAAAAAGTCTTTAGGAAGGTTGACTACAAATCAAGTAAAAGAGATATTAAATGACATGGGATTCAATGTTGACGTAATTATTTCGGAAAAGTATCATGCGGACATCTTGGCTGCAATGAATATCGGAGGTACGGCGATTCCGAGTTGGATTAAGCTTGCGAGAATAGTTGCTAGAATTTTACCGTCAGCTGAGAAGTTACTTTTACTGAAATTATCTCCGGGTAAAGACAGACTGCACATTCGTCTTTTTGAAAATAACGACGGGAGTTGGATTGTTGTATCACATACAGACCACAACTGGATGAGTTTAAACCTCGTGCAAGTTTACAAATCTCACCTTAAGGGGGGGTTTTCCAAGAATGCTGAGGAGAAAGGAGCGGGGGATTATGTTACGGGTACTTTAATGATGTCTGCGCTTTTGAATAAATTTAATGAAAAATTACAAAAGAATCGTATTTTTACCTACAAAGAAATTGAAAAATTAGTAAGATCTGCCTACAACCAAAGCGTTACTTATAAGTTGAAGCTAACTTCTGCCAAATCCTACACCTTTTCGATGTAAGACAAAAATTAGTCCAACAACCTTCGGATGATTTTGTAAACTTCGCCTCGGGTATCAAGACCTAACACATAAACTTCTTTCTTATCGTGATTTATATGATAGATTAGTCTTAATTTTCCGACTCTTGTTCTGAATGTTCGATCATAACCTTTTAGGGCCTGAGAATTTGGAGGAAGAACTGTCGGTATATTGAGTATTTCTCTTAAAATTTCTTTTATCTTTCCCTGTTTAATTGTACTTAATTTCCTAATATCTTTGAAGAAATTTTTATGGTAAACAATTTCGTAATTCACTTTACATCTAGGTTTTTCAGAAACTCATCTGATTTAATGAAGTCGCTTTTTTTTGCTTTTATTAATCTTTCCTCGACCATTTTACTATCTAAATAATCTTCTACAAAACGTTCAAGTGCTTCGAGGGTTTCAGCATCAATTAGATATGCCTTTAGTTTATTGTTTTTAAGAATTCCTATGGGCTCCTTTTTGCGTGCGGCAAGAGTTAAGAGCTCATCAGCATTTTTGCGCATATCAGTTATGGTTTTAAGGTTTTGGCTGGTTATCATGGTGACAAAATTGTATACAAATTTGTCACCATCGTCAAGTAGAAAGTTTCTAGCTAAAATATAGTTTGTGCCGGAACTTCCAGAGGTTGAGACAGTTAAGTTGCAGCTCGAGAAATATTTGAAAGGACATAAAATTGAAAATGTTCAAATTAACGCCCCAAAGATTTTTAGTGGAAACCCTAAGGATTTAGTTGATGCAAAGGTTAAGGGAGTGAGAAGATTTGCAAAAGTTTTATCAATTGATCTTTCGAATGGTTTTTCAATCGTAATTCATATTAAATTAACAGGACAACTTATTTACCGAGGTGCAAATCTAAAACAACCCCCAAGGTTGTCGAATAAGGTCGTGGGTGGTATACCAGGGAAGCACACTCATGTGGTTTTTGAATTGGACAAGGGAGGATTTCTTTACTATAACGACGTTCGACGTTTTGGCTGGATAAAAATAGTTAAGAGCGACAAGTTACAAGTAACAGGTTTCATAGGAAAACTAGGGCCTGAGCCATTTCGCGATTTGACACTTGAGCATTTCAAGAGAGTGCTTTCAAAAACAAAGCGTGCAATAAAAGTTGTTTTAATGGACCAAACAAAAATTGGAGGGGTAGGAAATATCTATGCCAACGATGCCCTTTGGTTAGCAAAGATTGATCCAAAAAGGCCCGCTAATGAGTTACAAAGCGACGAAGTTACAGAGTTATATGAGGCAATACATGAGGTATTGAAAGCGGGGATGAAGTATGGTGGAGCAAGTGAATTAGCTTTTGTAACCCCAGATGGCAAAGAAGGAGAATATCAAAAACACACTTTGGCTTATGGACATCAGGGAGAACCCTGTAGTCGTTGTCACAAAGCCAAATTTACCAAGTATTTTCTCTCCGGCCGCGGAACTTACGTTTGTCCCTTTTGCCAGGAATAACAACACTTTAGCCAAATACACGCTTATTCTTTAAATAGTTTACAAAATTTAGTATTGGGTAAGTGAGAATTGTTAAAAGCATTGAGATCCCGACGAATACCCAAATTCTTGTTGTTTTTCTTCTTTTAAGTCTGTCGTAATACCCTCTGAGTAACTCTTGAAGTGATTTTGGCAAGATACTTATTAACTCCTCAACTACCTTGCTATTTTTTTTCGACTTAATTTTTTTTGCAATCTCGTAGGCGTTCAGAATTTTTTCCGATACGTATCCGATGTCAAATTTTTGTATACCTTCTCTTGCATATCGAGAGGTTTCGTAATAATCCTTTTCATTTGTCTTAACGTATTTAAAAATATTTTTGGCAAATGCGCGGGGTGTAATATTTTTCGGAAATGAAATTCCGTTTTTTCCGTCAATTAACTCATTGATTGTTTCATTTTTAAGTCCGATTATAGGTGTTGCCGAAGCCAGCGATTCGATTATTACCAGGCTTTGAACTTCTTTCATAGATGCAGATACAAAATAATCGCTTTTCGCCAAAACCTGAAGAAGTTTTTTTCTATCGATAAAATCGTGAATTTCTACATTATTAATTCTTTTGTTAACTATTATTTTTTTAATTTTTTTAACATAGTCGTCTCCTGATTTGATGTTTCCGTAAAGTTTAAGATGATATGACTTAGGAAGATGTGCGAAGGCTTTAACAAGAAATTCTTGGTTTTTTCTTCCCACAAAAGAACCTACAAAGGTAAAAACCTTGTCTTTTTCTGAAGTTTTAATTTCAAGTTCTCTGAAGGGTTTTAAATCCAAGCCGTTATTGATGACTATTGTTTTGGTTTTGCGGGTAATAGCGTGGATTGATCTTTGGACATATTTATTTAAAGCAATAATCAAATTCACATTTTCAAGAAGTTTTTTATTGTAACTTTTACTTAAAGAATAGTTAATTTGGCTTAGAATCTTTTTATTTGAAAGCTTGGGAAATACATAATTTATCCCTTCCGACGGGAGAGAATGAAAAGTAACTACGAAGGCGGAATTATTTCTTATTGCCCAGATAAGACATATTAATGTAGTAAAAGCAATATTTTGTGCGTGGATGACGTCTGGTGAAATTTTGTCTAGATCTTTAAACATCTGCCTTACAACATCAGGAGTAAGTTTTGGAACGTAGGCTTGTTTAATGGGTAACGAAGGAATAGTGAAATAAAAAAGATTTCTGTTTCTTTTTTTAATCTGGTATTTTTCACCCAGACATAGATATGTCACATCATGCTTTTTAGAAAGGGTTTCAGATAGTTCTTCGGATATACGAGCTGTACCCGTTTCATTTCCGGGTCTATATAGAGAGGTTATAAGAATTTTCATTGCCCAATTGTAGCACTGATTAAACCGGGTTTCGTTTAATAAGGTATAATTCGGAAGAAAATCATTAAATGTATATTACAAGGATCCGGCTTACAAATTACAGGAGTTTCAAAGATACGGCACTTTCTTTCTCAAAAGATATAACAGTGATTGTTGGGCCGAACGCGAGTGGAAAAACAAATGTTATGGAAAGTATATTTTTATTATCAACCGGAAAGTCTTTCCACGCACGGATTGAGGAAGAAATGGTTGCCTACGACGAAGAAATCGCCCGAGTAAAAGGAGCAATTATCGAAACGGACGGAGAAAAAGTAGGAACTAATCTTGAGGTAGTTATAACTCGGGGAACAATCACAATTGGAGAATCACCCGAAAAAGTCGAAAAGATAGCTCGCAAACGTTTACTTATCAATGGAGTTGGAAAAAGACTGGTTGATTTTGCGGGTACATTTAAAACGGTTTTATTCGGACCGCAGGATTTAGGTTTGGTTACCGAATCTCCAAGCATCCGTCGGAAATTTTTAGATATAGTTTTATCACAGGTTGATCGTGAATATAGGCGCGCCTCTTTATCTTACGAAAAAGGTTTAAGACAAAGAAATAAACTTCTTTTGGGAATCCGAGAGGAAAATTTATCAAGGAGTCTACTTCTTTTCTGGGACAAACTTCTTATCAAAAACGGGGACTATATTTCCAAAAAGCGGGAAGAATTCATTGAATTTGTGAATTCTCAACCACCGTTTGACGGGCATAAATTTGAGCTAATTTATGATAAAAGTGCGATTTCCGAAACTAGACTTCAACAATATGCAGAGGAAGAAATAGTTGCAGCAAGTACCTTGGTCGGACCACATAGAGATGACTTTGTCTTTAGAGTAAAAGAGCGTGAGAGTAAAAGGGTAAAAGAATTTAGGGAACTCGCTCCATATGGATCGAGAGGGGAACAACGGATGGGAGTTTTGTGGTTAAAATTGGCGGAACTTTCATTTATTGAATCAGTGACAGGGGAAAAACCAACACTTTTATTGGACGATATTTTTTCCGAACTTGATCATGAGCATAGGGATATTGTCTTTGGGGCCTCCAAAGGCCAACAGACAATTATTACAACCGCAGATCCACATTATGTAGAAGGATTTGAAAAGATTGAAAAAATAACATTAAATAGTTTATAATTCCTACCATGAAGGAAAAAAGCCTTTTAGCTGAATTTGATGTCTTTTCAGATCCTCCAGCGATAAGTGGGGGTTCTGGACGGGAAGCATCTGGTTCTGGTGGGGGAAGGCCTGTGGTTTCTAGTCCTGCTCCTGAACCTCCCCCGAACTTTGAGGAACTTCGTATAGATGCAACTAGTCCTGTGGGGAGAGGAAATTACACAGCGGATGTAGATGCGCCTGATGACTGAGGGTTAATACTTTTTAATATCTCTAATCTTCCTTTTCTTTTCCCGCAATTTTGCTGAGTTGGTAGGTGACTACTACTGCGAGAAATGTTACTACCATTGCGTAGATTAGAAGAGAAATAAGTCCCGAGTCTTTTCCGAAAATCGGTTCAATATAAAGTGCGATTACTTCTTTGATTAACTCATTCCAAGCAAGAGCTGCCACGAGTCCAAAGCCGCTTGTTACAAGTTTAAGTAACTTATCTGCGAATTCCTTCTTAAATTCTTTAGCCTCACTGATTAACGACTTTTCTATACCTTTTTGCTTGTTGACTTCTTTTTCGTGGGAAGTTTCCTTTTCGACCTTATTTTTTGCCGCCATGAGTATATAGTATACAATGAAATTATGATGCTAATCTACGAATGTATGCGAATGTAACGAATTGATACGAATTATGAAAGTGTTTAACCCAGCCGAATTAAAAAAACTTTACAAACCTCACCTCGATTCATCCGGCGAAGACAACGGCCAAATAACAATTATTGGGGGTTCAAAACTTTTCCATGGCGCACCACTTTTATCATTAAAAGTAGCATCGCGTATTGTCGATATGGTTTTTTTCAGTTCGACGGAGCCTAGCGTAGGCGACCTTGCTAATCGTATAAAAGAAAATTTAATGTCTTTCATTTGGGTTCCTTGGGAAGATTTAGAAAGCTATATTAAAAAGTCCGATGCAGTCCTTATTGGACCCGGTTTTATGAGATTTGGGAGCGAGAAAACTCCCGAAGGAGAAAGAGGCCATGAGAATCATATTGAAGGCAAAGTTACACGGGAGATTACTGAAAGTTTATTGGATAAATTTCCCGATAAAAAGTGGGTTATTGACGCAGGAAGTTTACAAACTATGGATGCTGAGTGGATACCGGAAAAAGCAGTTCTTACCCCCAACAGAAAGGAATTTGAACTACTTTTTGGAAAGGAGTTAGAGCTTAAAGTTCAGAGCTTAGATTTTAAAAATGAAAAACTAACCTCTAACCTCCAATACCTAACCTCTAAATACAAATGTACCATTGTTTTAAAAGGACCTGAAACAATTGTTTGTAGCCCAGAAGAGTGTGTTTTAGTTAAGGGTGGTAATCCTGGAATGACGAAGGGGGGAACGGGGGATACTTTAGCAGGATTGACTGTCGCACTTTTGGCAAAAAACGATCCCTTTTTAGCAGCAGTGAGTGCTTCCTATTTAGTCAAAAAAGCAGCAGATGAACTTTATGAAAGAGTCGGTACAAATTATAACGCTGATGATTTAGCAGACAAAATCCCCGAAACTCTTCATAAGTTATTAAAATAAGAAAAACTTGCCCTGAGCACTTCGATCAACTCAGTGTAGACTTCATAGAGGGGTTGTTTTTTCCGCAGGAGTTGCGGTAATATTATCTTAATGTACACTCCAAAGTTCGAAATTACTAATAAAATCCTCAAAAATATCGGTGCAATCGAAGCTGCGAAGGAAGTTATCGAGAATGCACCCCTTGTCCCTTATTACGAAAAACAATTTAGAAGCGAGGCTTTAGCCAGAACTGTCCACCATGGAACCCATATTGAGGGCGTTGGTTTGTCGAACTTGGACGAGGTAAAGAAGGTTTTGGAGGGGGAGGAGGTTGTTGCTCATGACAGAGATATTCAGGAAGTAATTAATTACAGAAATGTTATGAGCTTGTTGGATGAGCTTGCTGTAAAGAGAGGAGGTTATGATGTTGAAAGCTTACTGGACATTCATAAAGAAACAGTCAACAAAATTGTCTCCCAAGAAAAAGTTGGTACTCTAAGAAAAACTCAGGTCATAATCAGAGAGGAATCAACAGGAACGGTAATTCTTCAACCTCCGCCAGCCATCGAAGTACCATATCTGCTGGAAGATTTTTTTGAATGGCTAAATTCCGAAGAAGCAAAAGATGTTCACCCGATAATTCGGGCGGGGATATCCCACTATATCTTAGTTTCAATTCACCCTTTTGTTGAGGGAAACGGCCGTACGATTCGAGCTTTTGCCAGCCTTATTTTGATGAGAGAAGGATATAACATTAAGCGCTTTTTTTCTTTAGAGGAGCATTTTGATTCCGATCCGGGAAGTTATTATGAAGCCTTAGCCGAAGTAGATAAACAATCGAAAAATATCGCAGCAAGAGATATAACAGCTTGGTTAACTTACTTCACACAAGTTGTCGCAGTTGAACTTAATAAAATCAAAGAATTAGTCAGAAAACTTTCGATTGATTCCCGTTTAAAGTTAAAAATCGGAGAACAAGTTGCATTAACTCAACGTCAAATGAAACTAATAGAATATCTATCCGAGGTTGGTTCGGGAATAATGCAAGACTTGAGATCTATCTTTCCTATGGTCTCTGAAGATACGGTTTTACGAGATCTTTCTGACTTAATGGATAAAGGTATAATAAAAAAGGAGGGAAAAACAAAAGCATCTAGGTATATAATCGCAAGTAGGTAGCATTATAATGACGCCAACAGATCCACAATTTTTATATATGATTTTAGTACTTCCAAGTTTATTTGGACTTACTCTTGTTGGCGACGGACTCAATAAAATCATGCACGAGGAATCGGGAGGAATTATAAGTATTGTATTTGGAATTATTTTTATCGCTGTAGTTATTTTTGCCTATATTTTCTTCTCAAATTATCTAACCCAACAAGTACCAGTTTGAGTCATATTTCAGGTGTATAATTAACCCAAATAACATCCTCCGCAGATCAGAAATCTACGGTTTCACGCCTGAGCGAGGATGATATATCAGGTTCAATTCCTCCACGAGTTAAAATCCGTGGTATCCTTGAAACTGCTATGACATTTGCTGAGCTATCTTCATTCCTTGAAAAATTAGAGAGAACTTCTTCACGAATCGAGATAACAAAGATTTTAGCTGAACTTTATAAAAAGGCCTCAAATACTGAAGTAGACAAGATTACTTATCTTCTTTTGGGAAGCTTAGCACCAGCCTATAAAGGAATTGTTTTTAATTTAGCCGAGCGAATGATGATTGGAGTACTCGCTAAGGCTTATGGACTTGAGCAGAAAAAAGTACAACAGGTTTATAAGAGAGAAGGAGATCTTGGTAATACTGCGAGTGTGCTCGCACAAAGGGAAAAGGGCAAAGTGCAAAGGTCAAAACTTTCGGTTACTGATGTTTTTGAAAGACTTTCAGAGATAGCTAAAGATGAGGGCGAGAAGAGTGTTGAAAGAAAAATTGAAGGAATGGCAAAGCTTTTGTCGGAGCTTGATTCGCAATCTTCACGTTTTGTTGCGAGGATTCCAGTAGGTCGCTTGAGACTTGGGTTTAGCGATAAAACAATTCTTGATGCTTTGAGTTGGATGGAGGTAGGGGACAAAAGCAAAAAAGCAAAGCTGGAAAAAGCATACCAAGTTGTACCTGATGTAGGGTTTTTAGCAAAAAAAGTTAAGCAGTTTGGAATTGATAAAGCTTCTGAGAATATTAAACCTGTAGTTGGGGTTCCTGTTCTTCCCATGCTTGCACAAAGGATTAAAAGTCCAACTGAAATGATTAAAAAAATGGGAAAAGTTTTTGTAGAACCCAAATTTGATGGCTTAAGGGTTTTGATCCACTACAAAAAGGTTGGTGCAAGGGAAGAAATCAGCGCTTTTACAAGAAACTTAAATAACGTAGTTGAAATGTTTTCCGAGCTCAAGGGAATCGGTAAACATGTAAACGCCAAGGAACTGATTCTTGATACCGAAGCCGTGGGAATGGATCCGGAGATGGTAAAGATGGCTAATTTCCAAACGACAATGCAAAGGCGCAGAAAATACGATATCGAAGAAAAAGCAAAAAGTATTCCTTTAAAATTTCAGGTGTTTGATATTATTTTCAGGGATGGTAAGAGTTTTATGGATAGGCCTTATTTTGAACGAAGAGAGATTCTTAAAAAGACGATTCTTGATGACAAGCTTCTAATAGTTGATGACGCAGTCGTAACGGATAATCCCGAGATAATAAATCGCGAATATCGAGAAAAAATTAAAGCTGGTTTGGAAGGAGTTATAGTCAAAAAATACGATACAGCCTATATTCCTGGAAGAACTGGCTGGCGTTGGGTAAAGATGAAGGAAGAAGAAGCAGCTTCCGGAAAACTGGCAGATACCATAGATTGTGTAGTCATGGGATACTCGGCCGGTAGGGGGAAAAGGGTTAGCTTTGGCCTGGGTCAGTTTTTGGTTGGGGTTCTCGATCCGCCAGCTGGTGGAATGATAAAAACGGTTACAAAGGTAGGAACGGGATTAACGGACGAGCAATTTAGAGAACTTAAAAAACGCCTTTCAGGGTTGGAAGTTAAGGATAAACCAAAAGAATATGCAGATGTGAGTAAACTACTACAACCTGATTTTTGGGTTGAGCCTTCCTTGGTTGTCGAAATTGCGGCCGATGAAATTACTAAGTCACCTAACCACTCAGCAGGCCTGGCGCTTCGATTTCCTCGTCTAGTTCGCTTCCGTGATGACAAGTCTCCTGATCAAGCGACAACAGTTGCCGAAGTCAAAAAACTCTACGAAATGTAAAAAATCTGATTAAGTCTTGGGAGACTGTAAATTAAGTTGTACTTCGCATTAAATTCGTGTATATTAACTCCACTCAAATAAATTTTATTAATGGATTGATAGATATGGAACGCTATATTGAAATTTCTCCTTCATTAACAGAATGGTTGGAATCTGGTCCGAAGTCAAAACCCGAGAAAGATTGTTTTTTAGCGTTCCTAGAGACGAAAGTACCCTCAGAAAGAAAAGTAAAACGTGTTACCTTTGGGCATTTGCTCGCTCTTCGGCTTATAGAAAGAGGTTTAGGAATTCCTGAGGAAGTAGCAGCAAGCTTAACTTCAAGTGAGAGGAATGAAGAACTAAAAGAGTTATTGGGAAAATGGAATGCTTTAGACTTTAAAGAAAATAACTTACTCAGAAACGAGCATAAGGGACGTATTATATTGAAGATGACCCGGGTTTATTATTTAGGGTCCCCCATGGGTTTATGGGCCGGACTAGATAGATACAAGGAAACACTGGACGATTTGGTGGGTTATATCCAAACGGGAGGAAGGGGTATCTTAGCGGATGAATATAAAATGAGGGGTCAAGGTATCAGACGTGAGAAGCTATGGTAGGATGGTAGTATGCGACTTAAGAGTTCGGGTTTAAGTGAAAGTGAAGCTAAACTACGTCTAAAAAAGTTTGGACTCAATAAGTTACCTGAAGTTGCTCCTCCATCTGATCTTTCAATCCTTATATCTCAATTTAAAAGCCCCCTTATTTACATTCTTCTTTTTGCAGGAATTGTTACATTAATGCTGAGAGATTATACGGATGCTACCGTTATTTCCTTTGCTGTTGTAATTAACACAGTACTGGGTTTTTTCCAAGAGCGACGAGCAAGTAAGGCACTTCTTGCATTAAAAGCGCTTATTCACCCCATAGCAGTGGTTGTAAGGGATGGAGAGCGTATGAAAATCGAAGTTGAAAGTATTGTTCCCGATGATGTATGTATATTAAATACCGGGGATAAAATACCGGCAGATGGAAAGATACTGTCTGCAAATCATCTGTTTATCTCCGAGGCGATATTGACAGGCGAATCTGTTCCGGTGGGGAAGGAGAAGAATGATAAGGCGTTTATGGGAACAGTGGTAACTGCAGGAAACGGTATCTTGCTGGTTGAAACTACAGGTGAAGAAACAGAGATAGGAAAAATAGCATTGCAGGTTCAAGAACCCTATGAAGACACCCCACTTAAGCGCCAACTTGTTAACTTTAGTCGCCAATTGACAATACTCGTATTTAGTTTAACCGCATTTGTTTTTATCGTAGGTTTGGTTTCGGGTCGTGAGCTTTTAGAAATATTTACAACCAGCGTTGCTCTAGCCGTTTCTTCTATCCCCGAAGGATTATTGGTTGGACTTACCGTCGTTTTGGCGATCGGTATGCAAAAAATATTAAAACAAAAGGGGCTTGTTCGTAATCTCGTTTCTGCAGAAACCTTGGGGGGAGTAACCACTATCTGTATTGATAAAACAGGTACTTTGACCGAGGGAAAGATGCGGGTAGTCGAAGTATTAGGCGATAAGGTTGAAATTGCGAAACAAGCACTTATAGCCAACGACTTGGACGATCCTCTAGTCATTGCTTTGTGGGAATGGGCCAATAAACATTTAACCACTAAGGATATGAAAGGTGTCGGTGTTGACGAATACTTGGATAAACACGAGCGAGTTGATTCAATCCCCTTTACTTCAAAAGAGAGATTTTTTGCGAGTCTAAATATCGTTTCACCCGGCAGGAAAGTTTTGTTTGTGAACGGAGCGCCGGAGTTTTTATTGGAATGGACTAAGTTATCCGAGATAAAGAGGCAAAAAATTAGAGTTGAAATAGATAGGTTAACCGGAGAAGGTAAGCGGCTTGTCGGCATGGCAAAAAGAGTGGTTAGTAAAAAGAGGGATGGTATAACTCCCGATGCAGTAAAAAGAGACTTGGAATGGGTTGGGTTAGTTGCATTTACGGATCCTATTAGGTTAGGTGTAAAAGATGCGCTCGAGAAAGTAAAAAGTGCAAGAGTAAAACTAATTGTGATAACAGGGGATTATGCACAGACTGCGGTTTCGGTTTTAAAAAATCTCAATATTCATATTGATGAAGACAATGTTATTTTAGGAAGTGAACTTGAAACAATACCTATTAGTACCTTGCGCAGAAAATTACAAACAACGGATGCATTGTTGTTTGCACGAACCACACCTTCCCAAAAACTCAAAATTGTCAGAGCTCTTAAAGAAAATAAAGAGGTGATTGCAATGATGGGGGATGGGGTAAATGACGCACCTGCTCTGAAACATGCGGATATCGGAATTGTTGTAGGGGATGCAAGCGACGTTGCAAAGGAATCGGCTGATTTGGTACTTCTCGATTCCTCCTTTGCAACAATTGTTTCTGCCATAGAAGAAGGCCGCGGCATTTTTGAGAATATAAGGAAAATTGTCCTTTACTTAATGAGCGATGCTTTTGAGGAGATTGTTGCAGTTATCGGCGGCATTTTGTTGGGGCTTCCGTTGCCTGTTACGGCTGCACAAATTCTTTGGATAAATTTGGTATCGGACGGTTTCCCTCATTTAGCATTGACCATTGACCCAAGAAGCTCTGAAATTATGCAAGCTTCCCCCAGAAACTCTCAAGAACCTTTGGTAGCCTCTTGGATGAAAAAGTTAATATTAATTGTTTCTCTTTGGGGCGGAACAACCGGGTTGGTATTATTTATTTACTTTTATAGAACAACCGGAAATATTATTTTGGCCCAATCAGTTGCCTTTGCGACTTTAGGGATAAATTCATTGATTTTTGTATTTTCTGTACGCACCTTAAGACAACCTGTTTGGAAGCAGAATCCGTTTGAAAATAAGTGGTTAAATATTGCGGTATTGGGAGGAATTCTAATGCAGATATTTCCTTTTGTTTTCCCTACAACCCGCGAATTTCTGGGACTTTATCCCCTCAGGGTTGGGAGTTGGATAGTAATTTTTGCAGCCGGAGTCTTTGTGTTTATAATGATAGAGTTTATGAAATATATTTTTAGAGAACAATTAGACCACACTAAAAGAAAATGATACCCGGACTTATTATTATCATTTTAATTCTTTCGTTTGTACTTATTAAAGCAGCGGATATGGTTGTTGTTTCACTTCGACGGATAAGCAAAGTTACGCATACTGGAGTGTTTGCACTTTCTGCAGTCCTACTTGCACTCGGGACTTCGCTGCCCGAACTTTTTGTGGCCATTACATCGGCTCTGGAGGGTTCTCCTACCCTGTCTTTCGGTAATGTGTTAGGGGCAAATATTGCAAATATATCCCTGGTTGCGGGTTTATCGGCATTTTTCGCCGGTAAGGTTTATGTACAAGGTGGCTTTTTAAAGAAAGATGTGATTATCGCACTTATCGCAGGTGTGCTGCCGCTCTTTTTGGTATTAGATAAAACACTTTCCAGAGTTGACGGTATGATACTTTTGTCTGTTTACGGGGCATATTCGTCGAGTCTTTTTCGGAAGAGATTTATGCAAATTGCCAAGGAACAACAGGAGGAAACCAGTTTCATATATAGACTGACTAGGCGTTTCAATCACATAGATTCTGCAAAGAGCAAGGAAATCGGCAGGCTGTTTATCGGTGTGGCGCTCCTTTTGGGTTCTGCGGATGCAATAGTTCGGGTTGCGCAGCAACTCGCGCTTCTGGCTAACATTCCGGTACTTTTGGTCGGCTTGATAGTCATATCAATCGGGACTACTTTACCGGAGGTGGCCTTTTCTTTCCGGGCAATCGAAGATCATGAGCCCACGATGTTTTTTGGCAATTTACTCGGATCCATTATCGCAAACTCTACGCTTGTTTTAGGTGTCGCTACAGTGATAACACCGATTCGAATTGTTGCCTTGGAGGAGTATACCGAAGCGGCGATGTCTTTCATTTTGATATTTTTGACTTTTTGGTTTTTTATTAAAAGTAAAGGTAGGCTCGACAGGTGGGAGGCGGGATTGCTTCTCGTCTTGTATTTAATCTTCGTAATAGTAGAATTCGTTTAAATGAAAGTTGTAGCGGATCTTGAGGTTCATTCCAAATATGCACGGGCTGTTTCTTCTTCTATGACGATTCCCATAATTGCAGAATGGTCAGAAAAAAAGGGTATAGGCTTGGTTGGAACCGGGGATTTCACCCACCCCATGTGGCTTCGGGAACTTGAGGCGAATTTGGAAGAGGCGGAAAGCGGTGTTTTTCAACTCCGCAAATCCCAAATCCCAATTTCAAAATCCAAATATAATGATGTAAGGTTTTTGTTAACTAGCGAGGTTTCTTGCATGTATACCCATGAGGGGAGAGGAAGACGAGTGCATATGATGATATTCTTGCCGAGTTTTGATTCTGTAAAAAAGTTCAATCAGGGGCTGACAAGCTTTGGAGCTAATCTTTTTTCCGATGGAAGACCGATTATGGGTCTGACACTTACCCAAGTTGCAGAAATAGCGTTAGAAGTAACCGAAAAGGCTTTAATTATTCCGGCGCACGTTTGGACGCCGTGGTTTGGATTTTATGGATCAATGAGTGGATACGATACGTTAACTGAAGGTTTTGGAGATTTGGAAAAAAAGATTCCTGCAATGGAGACCGGATTATCAAGCGACCCTGCGATGAATTGGAGAATTGCGGAATTGACAAATAAGCGTATTGTTTCTTTTGGAGATGCACATTCACCGCAAAAACTGGGACGCGAAGCTACTGTTTTTGAATTGGAGGAGTTATCCTATGATGCAATTGGACGTGCCCTGTGGGGAAAGGGACCGGAGGAAATTGCCTACACAATAGAATTTTATCCCGAAGAGGGAAAATATCACTATACTGGACACCGTAAGTGCAATATTGTCTATTCCCCAAATGACGCTCGCAGATTGGGTTTGACGTGCCCTGTTTGTGGAAGACCTTTAACTATTGGAGTAATGAGCAGAGTCGAAACCCTGGCATCTGTCGATTCCGAAACTACAGCAGAGACAGACAAATTTGGAGTAAGGTGGGTTAAAGATTCAAAGGGTATTCGATCCCCATATGTAATGCTTGTACCCCTTTTAGAGATTATCGCAGAAACCCTCAACTTGGGAGTAGGAAGTCAAAAGGTAATGGAACTTTATGAGCTTTTAATAAATCAGTTCGGAAATGAATTTTCAGTTCTTCTTAAAACTCCTTTCGACGATATTAAGAGATTTGGGGGACAGCGCGTCTCAGAAACCGTCCAAAAAGTAAGGAGTGGTGATATTGTTATCGAACCCGGGTTTGACGGAGTCTTCGGCACCGTTAAAATCTGGCGAGAAGGTGAAGATCTCATAAAAGAAACCCAAGTTGATCAAACCTCGTTATTTTAAGAATATCTTCTTGACCAAACACGCTTTTCTGAGTAAAATCTGAGCAAACTGACTAAGCTGACTTTCAATTTTCTACCAGAACTAATATGTCGGCACAAGATAAGTATCTATATCCAGTTACTCCGGAAACGTTGCATAAATATGCAGAGGATATCTTTGCACCCGTGAGAAGGGGAGAATGTGTAACCACGGTTTGGGTCCCAATGGCAGGAAGGCGAATGTGGAATAAGTTTATAAATGAGAATATTTATCTTTTTGAAAAAGAACTTCCTCATTACGACAAATACCTTCTAGTCTATATAGAACCTCTTGATCTGACCGAGGAAAGTCTTGCAGGCTACATAAGACTAATGGCAAAAAGTTTCATTGAGGTCGCAACAAACAACGAAAATGTTAAAAATGATAAGATTCAAAAATACACAGAAATATTTGATGATGATAAAGCAACCTATTCATTACTACTTACAAATTTAAAACACCTCCTCAAAGAGACAACAGATTCCGGTTTGGAGATAGTGTTTTTTGTAGGGGAGTTTGACGAGCTTACTTTCGCAAATACCATTTTCTACAATAACTTGAAAAGCCTTTGGAGTCAGCTTTACCCCAGACTCCACTATATTTTCTTGATGAGGGAGAGAGTTACTAGAAAGGAAAATATTTCTTTATGGGGAGAATTAAATGAAGCAATACTACAAAATATTGTTTATGTACCTCTAGCTCAAGATAAAGACGTTGATTATTGGATAGATAATTTTTCTTCGCACTACTCTTTTAAAATTAATGAAAAACAAAAGCAAGTGTTAAAAAAATTATGTGGTGGACATCCTTATATGTTGAAGGTAGCCGTAAGGGTTATAAACAAACACAAAGATGATAATTTGTCAGGAGACGAGCTCGAAGACTTTCTTCTCGACTATTATGAATTACGTTCTGTTTCAAGAGGAATATTAGATGTGAGGAGCGATAAAGAGAGAAAGTTACTCCTAACAATTGCTAAAGGCAGCGAATTTAACGTTGAAGATCACAAAGAATATATAAAATTTTTTGAGAAGCTGGGTCTTGTTAAAAAAGACGATAAAGGACAATACCATCTTTTTGGAAAACTTTTTGAGGACGCCGTTTTAGGAACAGAAGAGCCTAAAGAATCCCACTCGAGCACAGAGACAAATGGCGACTTAAATTTAGATGAAAATACAGGTGCAATTCTTTTTAAAGGAAAAACAGTCGAAGAACGATTTACTAGACAGGAATATTCTATTTTGACCGCGTTTTTACAAAATGAAGGCAAGCTTCTTACTAGAGACGATGCAGGTGCTGTTTTATGGGGAAAGGAATCCTATGAGAAATATTCCGATTGGGCGATAGATCAGTTGATAAGTAAACTTAGAAAAAAACTAAATGAGTTGGGTGTTAAGGATAAATTAAGTACTGTAAGAGGTAAAGGCTATAAATATATAAAAGCCTAAGTTTCTAATCTGCCCCAAAAAACTTCCGGTCTTACCCAAAAGGTAAGACTTTTTTTAAAGATGGCTTATGACAGCAGAAACACAAATATCTCTTAGACAAGTTGCGGAGGATGGTTATTACCGACTTGGAATAAGCAAAGAGGCTCCGTGGGGGATGATACCTTCATGGGTGTGGAGTGTTGGAATATTTGCAAGTTTAGCTGAAGAATCTAGAAGAAAAGTTGAGATGGGTGAAGCAGAGTGTCGAGGCTTGACAGAACAAACTCCCAAAAAATTCAAAGTAATTTCGCAGTCATTAAGATTTTCAAACGAAGAAGATATTGCCTCCTTTGAAGCACTCATTACGAGTATTAGACATTTTTGGCCACAAGTCGGAAGTTTTAAACCTAAAGAAGCATGGGGCACTGACAGGGAGGGTAATCGTCACCTATTAGAATCTGACCCACACATTTTCGTAAGGTCGATCGAGGGGTGGTTAAAAGGTGAAGTAGCGCCTCCGATAAGAACAGAAGCAGTTAGTGTATGGTTTGATAGTATCGGAGGTCTTGCGTGTAGTGATCCTGCAGTAGTGAGAAAATATTTTTCTTCCGCGGGAGTATATCGGATTTTACCCCTAGCAGGTTGGGAAGAGTCCAATGGAAAAGAGAAGAGAGACGGTAGACCTTTATTTCAAGAGGAAGTACGAGGGACGTGGGCGTTTGATAATCTTAGGACATTCGCTGGAGGATGTGCTGAACTTTTAGAAAAACGAGCTAATGAAATAATGACAAGTTATCCGCGATTAGCTGAACAGCTACAAAAGATTGCGATAAGTGCAAGAGATTTAGAGGAATTTTTGAAATACTCTTGGGAAGGAAACTATAAAGAAATGGATTTGCTACGGCCCACACCACCAGAGAATATTTTAGTTCCTGTTGGAGTTGCTCTTGCTGAGAGATTATCAAACTCACAATCTGATACAGAGGATTCTCAAATAGTAGAATCAATTGCGAGAAGCCTGGTTAGAGTTTTTCGGAGGAGAAGAGTGAGTATTAACAAAGAAGGAATATTGGGTTTTTGTTCTGCTTTTAGAGACTCCGGAAAAGTTATTGGACAATATTTACCTTTAGAAGGTGGGTACGCTGGCTTTGGCTTAGAAATAGTAAACGATTGGTCAGGAGGGAATAAAGAGACGATTGATAAGATTCAAAACTGGATAATTCCTGAATTTATATTTCAGATGAGACTTAGGGGTTACAATACTTTTGACTGGACTAAAGATGACTATAGGACTTTAGGTTTGAGTGAAGAATTATGGGGAAATCACCAAGCAAGAATAGAAGAAGAAAGAAAAAAAACCATTCCAGGCAGAGAAATAGTGCAAAGTGGAGATTCTGTGATTGAATTTTCCGGAGAGTTGGATCCACTGCATGAGGGGCACATACAATTTATCTGGGAAGCAGCAGAGGATATAGACATAGAAGAGTTGGCTAGAGCAGGGTTTATGTTGAAAAATTCTGAGGGTAGATTACTGGTTGGTGTGAGTGTAAATACTGGTAATAAAGGGAAACAGAGCACAGACGCAGCTATTAGGAACAGGATTGTTGAGGAAGGTTTAGCATATATAGGAAACGTTTTTATACACACAGGCAACAAAACTTCGCTTCCCACAGCACAGAGAATGGATGGCTATAGAGCTGAATATGAAGACAGTGGAGCTCATATTGATGTTCAGGCGCGACTTGCAGGTTTCAATAAACCAAACGGACCGGGTTTTACTTACACCGAAATCGAAGAGCCTGGGGGTTCGAAAAGATTAAACGATACTGCACATATATTTTCATTACAACAGGATGATTTAATTGATCCTTATGATTTGTGCAGGAGGATTAGAGCTGCTTTTGGTGAACATAAAAAAGATGGTGAAAAATTTGACGGTAAGGTTATTGTAATGCTTGTACACTTACCTGAGGTTCATAGTTCATATATACGCGAACACATAGATAAGTTATCTGATGAAGTCTTGGCTACACTAGTCCATCCCCGAGATATTCCTACAATAAGGGAATTGTATAGCAGAACAAAGGTTTAAGCAGCTAGGGGAAGATTGGAAGCAACATCAATCTGTGTACTAGTGAGTGTTTGAATTGCCTCATTTAGACATATTGGAACTCCTTCTGCTGGTATGTCTTGTTGAAGCTCTGTTATCCAGCCATTCAGAGTTTGTTGAAGTATTAGGCTTGGCATTTTAATTTGAGCTACACGGCTAATAGGAGAACTATCTGGGAAAAAAGCAGCCATGCTTGCTGGCCATGATTGTCTAAAGCCAGAATTGGCATACTGAGTTACAGTTACCGTTGCGGGTTTTTCATCTTGTGTTCCTACTTTTCCTAACCACACATCAAAATTTTTTAGATCAAGCCCGTCTGGTTTTCTTCTAAAAAAAATTCCTAGTCTTGCAGTTTGTTGTTCCAAAGACCCACCCGCTTTCACTACGACTGTTCCAATGATGTTAGAGTTTCCACTCCATCCATCAACGGAAATTTTATCTACAAAAAGTATCGACTCTTCGTTGCCGGTCGTAGGTTGTTCGTTTGGATGCGCTAACCCCCACAGGTTTGCAGCGAGAGTCCCGGATGCAGGATCTAAAACTATACCTTGATTTATTCTTCTTTCTGTTACAACTTCTGTCCTTGTCATGGAAATTACGAGTATTTTACTACCAAAGATATTTAGGTTCAATTTTTAACTCAGAAAACTCAGATTTTGTGAGGCTAAACTGCTAGGAATATCTTAGATAGGGCTCAAGCTAAGCTATTTTATATGTATTATGCTTTTGTCAGAAATAAGAGAGGAGGGACTTAAGAGGGAGGAAACTTTAGAGCGGTTAGCTCATAAATCAAAGGAATATTCTCCCCTTAAGTCTTTCTGAAAAGTCCCTGCCTGATGGGAGACGAGCCTGCCCCTTAAAAGATTATACTGCCGGGCATATTTAGAGGATGTACAACACTAAGCCACTTATTTTGACTATGACAAAAAATATAATATTAGAAATTGGAACAAACTTTATAAAGATTTATTTCTTGGTATTAGCAGTTCCATTTTATGTTTTTGGCAAATTGATTGATGACAGCCAAATAACACCGTAATATTAAATTTCTTCTATACTTTATACAAACCTATACTTGACCTAGGTTTTATTTTCTGAAAAGATTAGGAAAGAGGAGGGGGTGATGGTTATGGCGGGAGATGTAAAAGGAACAGGCTTACCAAAAAACACGGCGGCAGCTTTGTCATATGTACTGGGTCCAATAACAGGAGTACTTTTTTATGTTTTAGAGAAGGATCCCTTTGTGCGATTTCACGCAATGCAATCAATTGTTGTTTTTACTTTACTTTTTGTTCTTCAGTGGGTTTTTGGACTGACGCTTGTATTATTGCCGTTGGTACCACTTCTTTCTGTATTAGGTTTTGCTCTTTGGTTATTACTTATATATAAGGCATGGCAAGGACAAGAGTGGGAAGTTCCAGTAGTTGGTAAATATGCGAGAAAGTTCATGAAAAAAGCATGAGGTAAAAATCTGCCCCACCGGGCTAAAGCCCTATGGGCTGGAAGCCCCAAAAGCATGAAAGACGAACGGGAGCAGATGGTTTATACCATAAAAAGTAAATATGGTCTAGGTTCCTCTGATGTCCTTTCTGTTATGCTTCAAATTCCTCGGGAAAAGTTTGTACCAAAAAGATATCGGGATATGGTATACCACGACGGCCCGGTCTCGATTGGATACGGTCAAACAATGTCTCAACCCTACACCGTAGCTTATATGACAGACCTTTTAGAGCTAACTGGAAAAGAAAAGGTGTTGGAGATTGGTACGGGTTCAGGTTATCAAGCAGCCGTACTTTCGAGACTGGCAAAAGGGGTCTACACAGTCGAGATAATCCGGCAGCTTGCGGACGGAGCGAAAAAAACTCTAAAAAAATTAGGTTTCAGAAACGTCTATGTAAGGAAGGGTAGTGGAGAGTATGGATGGAGAAAGAACGCTCCATATGATGCAATTATTGTGACGGCGGGATTGGGAGATAAGGTGCCAGAAGAACTTTTCGATCAGCTAAAAAAAGGTGGGGTATTAGTGGCGCCTTTGGGTCGCGGTCATGATAAGACTATGACTAGATTCGAAAAGAACAAAAATGGGGAAATTATTAGAGAAAAATTTGGTATCTTCCACTTCGTCCCCTTTGTCGAGGAAAAGGATTAAGTAGTACAATTACACAATGAAGCTTGTTGTAGGCCTTGGCAATCCAGGAGAAAAGTACAAAGACACATGGCATAATGTTGGATTTATGGTTATTGACGCAATCATTAAAACTCTTACAGTTTCTCCGCATATCGAAAAAAAGTTGGATTCTTTAATTTTTTACCATCACGCGAGTCAAACTGTCTTTGCAAGACCTCAAACTTTCATGAATTCTTCAGGTGTTTCCGTGAAGAAACTACTTGTTCATTTCAAAATAAAATTACCGAACATGTGGGTTATTCATGATGACCTAGATTTAGTATTAGGAAGCTATAAAATTCAAAAAGGGAAGGGGCCCAGAGAACATGGGGGATTATTATCAATTTACGAAAAACTTGAAACAAAAAACTTTTGGCACGTAAGAATTGGGGTTGACAATAGAACAAACAACAAAGAACAAAGAACAAGAGGAGAAGAATACGTTTTACAAAATTTTACTGATGAAGAAAAATCCACGATTGATGTTGTTGTCGGTAATGTAGTCAAAGATCTGATTCGTAGATTCACTGATTAACTGATTTACTGATAAACTTTATTCATGCAGGTAGCGCACCTTCCCCACAACCTAAACACCTTGTACCTTCCAAAGAAAGATTTGATGCACCTTTTTTGGGGCGGCGTAGTCAGGAGAATGGCGATAATTCTTTTGGGACTTTTTTCTGCAATTTATGTTTATGAAACTTTTGTAGGCTTAGGATTGACCAGCCAGTTAGCACTAATTCTGGTTCTTTCTTTCTTCGTTATAGAACAAGCAACTAGACTGGTTGCCTTGATTTTTGCGGAGAACCTTAGCCAGAAGATAGGTTTCAAGGGAACGATATGGGCGTCAAGTATTCCTTTTTTCCTTTTTATTCCTGCAATGATCCTGGCAAAGGGTAATCCATTTCTCTTTTTCTTTGCGGCAATTTTTTATGGAATGCAGTCGAGTCTTTATTGGTGGGGATATCACGGCTACTTTATAAAAAGAGGCGACACGGAACACTTCGGATTATCCATAAGCGAAGCCGGATTTCTTGAAACTTTTGCCGCGGTCGCAACACCATTTTTTGGCGCGGTCATTGTCAGCTTATTAGGTTTTCCTCTGCTTTATTTTTTAACAGGAGCCTTGGTTGTCATTGCTCTTTTCTTGGTTGGGAGGGGTGATGAAGAAAGACAAAGGCACGATGTAACCTTTGGTGGGGTCCTGATACTTATCAGAAGACTTAAATCAATATCTTTGGCGTATGTCGGTTCGGGTGGTGAAGGCATGTTATATGTGACTCTCTGGCCTTTACTTCTTTATTTTATTTTTGGGCAATTGGTTTCTATGGGCGAGATTGTTTCGCTTTCCGTACTAGTATCCTCTCTTTTTTCTCTGGCGGTTGGACAGTGGGTGGATAAGCAAGGAGTAAGGAGCGTAATTAGAATCGGAACGCCTCTTGTTTTTATTTCCTGGTTAATAAAAGGACTAAACAGATCATTTTCGGCCTTTGTATTTGCAGACAGTTTCTGGAATTTCGGTGAACGGATGGTTGTATATCCTCTGAATGCTTTAACTTACAAAAAGGCACTCGAAGGTAAAAGTACGGCAAAAGCAATACTTTTTAGAGAAGTAAATATTATTTTCGGTTCTTTCTTTGCAATTAGCTTGGTAATGTTTTTTGTAACAATCGGGTTTGATTTAAGCTCATTTATTATAATTGCAGCAGTCATGAGCCTGATGCCTTTGATTGCATATTACAAAAGAAGAATATGACTAAAAGGTATTTTACAAAGGTAGGAGATGTTTTAAAAAAGTTTAGATCCGATGAGGACAAATATATTTCCAGAGAATTTCAGAAATACGGATATGATCTGGCAGAAGAACTGGGAGACCTGAAGAATAAATCTTTGTATATTAAGTTGGCCAAAGAAACCCGTCGAGGACTCTTGGAGGCAGCAAGAAATTTTGTTAAAGACGCATATAATGTCAAATCTAAGCCAAGGCTGTTCATGTGGAAACTTTCTGAGCTTCGCAAAGCGAAGCAAAATCCCAAATCCAAATGACAAATATCAAATTAAATCCCAAGCTCAAAATCCCAAATCAAAATAAAAAGAAATATGATTTGAAAGATAGAATTTTCAAGTTTGTTATTGATGTTTTGGATTATTTAGATAAATTGCCAAGGACACCTGTTAATAGAGTAATAATTGGGCAATGTGCTCGTTCGTCAACTTCGATAGGTGCTAATTATGAGGAAGCAGATTCTGGACATACCAAGAAGGACTTCTCATATAAGATGGAAATTATGAGAAAAGAGGCTAAAGAAACTCGCTATTGGTTAAAGGTTTCTTTAGTAAAAAATCCTAAAACTAATCCTGATAAATGTGAATCTCTTCGCGATGAGTGTCTACAACTAATAAGAATATTTTCAACAATTATTAATAAATCCAAATGATAATTTGGATTTTGAAATTGGGATTTTAGATTTGAAAATGTCTACATTTTCTTTACAAGCAAATTGGGTTGATTTTTTGATTATTCTAACTGTTGCTTATTTCGTCAGTGAAGCTTGGAGAGTGGGATTTTGGGTAATTGTAGCCGATTTTTTCGGTTTCTTGCTTTCGCTTCTTATTGCCTTAAGAGGTTATACGTTCACGTCCGACATTTTACAGACTAATTTTTCTCTAGCTCGTTCGGTTTCAAATGCTTTAGGCTTTTTGATCACGGCGGCATTTTCCGAAGCGATTTTAGGATTTTTATTTTCTTCTCTCATTCGAAAAATCCCTTACAAATTTTGGAAAAAGCCGTGGAATAATATTGCCGCAACTATTCCAGCAGCAGGTCAAGGCTTAATTCTTATTTCGTTTGTTCTTACTCTAGTTATAGGACTTCCGATTTCGCCAAAATTAAAATCAGACGTTACTGATTCCAAAATTGGAGGGATTTTAGTTCAAAAAACCTCAGGAATCGAGGCAAGGGTAAACGAAATTTTTGGAGGTTTGGTTGAAGATTCACTTACTTATCTTACAGTCCGCCCCGGTAGTACTGAACTGATACCTATAACGGTAGATAAACAGGAACTTGCTGTTGATGAAGCATCGGAATTTGCATTGTTTAGACTGGTTAATGACGAAAGAAGAAAACGAGGGGTCCCTGAGCTAGCCTTTCGACCCGACGTTGTGCTGGTTGCGAGAGCACACGCTAGGGATATGTGGGAGAGGGAGTATTTCGGGCACGTTTCACCTGATGGAGAGGATGTAGTCGTTCGAATGGAGAGAGAAAATGTAAGCTTCAATGTTGTGGGGGAGAATTTGGCCTTAGCCCCGACCGTTGCAACTTCCCACAATGGGCTTATGCAATCCGAGGGTCACCGTGCAAATATTTTGGAAACAGAGTTTAATCGAATGGGAATTGGAGTTATTGACAACGGTATTTATGGCAAGATGTTTGTACAGGTGTTTACTGACTAGGATTTGTACACGTGTTTATGGATTGAACTTATGAAATTGTTAGATAGCTGATTGTTAAATATTAAAATATCTTATCATCTATCTGTATCGATTTAGGTCTAGCGTAAAGAGAGTAACCTTTTTTTCGCTTTGTTTGGATAAGGTGAGGAGAGATACCGTTTTGTGACAATTTTTTCCTCAAGCGTTCGATTAGTTTGGTTATAGCCCATAAAGAATAATCTTCCCCATTGGGCCAGAGAATATCTGCGATTTCATCAAACGTTAACATATTTCTGGGATTTTCAATAAGATTAGAAAGTAATTGATACTCTTGTCTTGTCAGCTTTTCTAACATTTTATCTTGAAAGTATATAATTTCATTACGATAGCCCCATTGGTTTGTGTGGGCAAAGCCTAATCGTTTCAGATATCTCTGGGAAATACTTATCAGATCTGATTTTTGATAGGTTCGAGCTGCGGCGAGTGTAGTCTTGTAGTTTGGACAGAACTGGTTAAGGCTTGTTTCTAAGATAATTGCATCTTTTGCAGCCTCCGTTTCTTCCCATGTAAATGAATGCTTCGTCTGTAGACGGTGTCTTATAAGGCCGGAGATTAAAGCATCTAAAACATTTTCATTAAACGGAACGTCAATTCTTAAATACAATCGCAGATGATTATCTTTGCTTGTAATGAGGCTGAATGATTTGGTCGTACCGAAACATGTAGGGCAGACAGTGAACCTTTTCAGTAGATTTGTTTGCATCGGGAAAATGTCACTGAGTTTTATCCAGACTGCTTTTGAAATATCGTTCCATTTCGCTTCTAATTCCGACAGTCTTTTTCTGTCGATAAGTGGTTTATCTGAACTTATTAAAAGGGATTCTGTTTCTTTAATTAACTTTTCTTCAGCAACGGGCGGAGTGGTCTGCACAACCTTTTTTACTCTTGTCCAAAAGTTATTGATTTGATTATAAGGTAGATCCGGGAAACAGATTGCATTGCTGGGAAAATTAACAGCGAGGTTCGGCAGAATAATAAATCCATGATATTGATACTGCCAGGTAGCAATCTTTTTGGCTGTGAAGAGTAGTCGCAGAGCTTCAGTCCGCGATGAATAAGTAAACTTCGTTTCAGGAAATGACTGTTTTGTCATAATGTCATAGTTTAAGTCAAGATATTATATCAGACACGAGGAAAATATGGCTAGGTTTTGAGAAAAGGGGGTGGATGTCGGTGGAGCAAGAAAAAGCGTTTAAATTAGGACTACTCTTATCGCGAGTCGGAATGTCTGAGGAAGACAAAGGAGCGCTTAGTCGAGTACAAGATCTAGCGCAGGAGAAAGGTATAGCGCGTTTGGAGTTAGAGGGGGATAGGGATAAATTTGTTGACCTTGTCATAGAAGCTGGTGCTGGTGAGGTTTTATTAAGATATCTGGAAAAAACCGCGGCTATTAGAGATGCTTTGTCAGATGATCCGTAGGATTTATGACTTTAGAAAGTCAGATTAAAGGTTCTCTGGAATTAAGTCGAGATTTTGTAAATAGTCTTTCCCGATTAGATGAAGCTTCTATTGCAGAAAGGGTGGAACAAATGACTTTTAATACAGCGCACCATACCCTTTATAGGGTGGTAGATTGTCTCCGTGGACAAGAACATGTTGATGAGCTTTATGTTTATGGAAAGGAAGAAGATAGAGAACAATTACAGAGGGTTCACACTCTTTTAAAACAAAGATTGGAAAGAAATCCTGAGGATGCCGAGAGATTGAAAGATATAAAACATTGGTTGGGACCAAATGGAACTACTTATTACTTCGACCTTGAACCCTATAGATAGGTAACGAGTGGTGTATGTAATTGCGGCATAAACAAACGATTACATTGAGTAGAGTGCTCATTATTGGTTAATTAATTTTTTGGGGGTAGACTGAAGAATATGTCCAAATTTAAAGATGGAGTTATAAAGGTAGTATCTAAAGTGCCTTACGGAAAAGTTGTTAGCTATGGCCAAGTTGCTCTTTATATTGGTATTCCAAGGGCGGCAAGACAGGTCGGCTGGACTCTTAATCGAATGGAAGGAGTAGAGAATGTACCTTGGTGGAGGGTTATTAATAATCAGGGAAGAATTAGTATCAAGGGGTCAAAATATACAGCCCAAGATCAAAGGAAATTGCTTATTGAAGAAGGAGTAAAAGTAAATGACGATCTTACCTTAGATATTGAAAAATACAGATTTGTTCCCAACCAAAATTCATTGGAGAAATTAGGAATGGACTCAATCTATCTGGAAATGATTTCAACAAAAATTCCATATAGTAAATATTTCCCAAAAGGGAGACTTGCTAAATTGACCAAAAAAGTGCAAAAATAAGAGAGTCGAATGAAAAAAGATTTATTGACTCACTTTTCCTTCATGGTTGCACTTTTTGTGCTAATTTCTCTATATAAAGACTGGATACGAATCGAATTTTTGCCTTTTTGGTTCGGTGGGATTTTGGGAACCCTGCTTCCCGATGTTGATCACCTTATTTATGTTTACGTCGTAAAACCAACCGAAGCAACTTCTCAGAAAGTTGCGGGACTTGTCTCGGAGCGCAAGGTGTTTCAAAGTTGGGATGTCTTAGCTAAAACAAGAGGGGAAAGAAAAGAACTTATCTTTCACACTGCTTATTTTCAAATAATCTTTTTGACCTTTTCAATATTTGTTATCACTTCTTCGGGGTCGCTTTTGGGCATGGGATTAGTTTTGGCATTTATGCTTCACCTTTTAATTGATCAGATTATAGATTTAATGGAAAATAACAGTCTGGATAGTTGGTTTACTAAGTTTCCGTTTAGCCTTGATGCCAAACAAAAGCGCTATTTTGTATTTGCCAATGGTGTAATTCTTCTTGTTTTAGGATTTTTCTTTTGAGCTTCTGGCCTTAAAACAAACTATCTTGTATACTACCCCTATTGTGGAAGAAGAAACAACGCAGTTTTTAAGCAAAAGGGAGAAAAGATTACTTGCAAAAGAGCAAAAACGGGAAGAAAGAGAGCAAGGGGAGGTGTTTTCTAGAATCAAGAAATTTGGGATTTGGATTTTGGTAATTGGGTTTCTGGTAGCAGGAATCTGGTGGTTATGGAGGCAGTCTACAAAGCCACTACCTGGTCAGGAAGTGGCTGACTTGGGGAGAGAACATATAACTGATATTGCGGGGGTTAACTATAACTCCAATCCACCGACTTCCGGAACGCACTTTCCTGTTTGGGCGAAAAAAGGAGTTTATGATGGAGTGTTATCAGATGGATATTTAATTCACTCGCTTGAGCACGGGTATGTTGTAATTTCGTATGATTGCACCAAATCAGTAGTCGGTAATCAGTGGTCAGTAGTCAGTGAAATTCTTGCTCATGATGAACCCACTAAGGAATCAACCGACTCGGGTGAGCTTTTGAAACACATGAAGTTTCAACCATCGGGAGAAACGAGTTGGTTTACACCTGAGAATCCTCCTGAAGACGAGCTCGATCTTCCTAATGAGTTTGATTCTGAGGGATGTAAGAATTTAGTTGCAAATTTGAGTAAGTTTGTGCAAAAGTGGGATAGAGTGATTGTAGTCCCGCGACCTAACTTGGAAACTCAAGTTGCTCTGACTGCTTGGACGCGGATTGATAAACTAGAAGGCTTTGATGAAGATAGGATTGAAAATTTCATTAAGGCATTTCATAATAAGGGGCCAGAAAAGACAATGGAGTAGTTATGGAAGAAAAATTAACAAAAAGACGAAGGCGTGAGGTCGCTAAGGAACAAAAAAGAAAGGAAAGGCAAAAAGAAATACTTGTTCACAAAATGCGAAAATTTCTAGTATGGGTTTTTGCGGCCGGATTGGTCTTGTTTGTAGGTTTTAGGGCATGGGGATGGCTCAGTGCACCTTCTCCCGAGGTTGCCGGAATTGCCATTGAGGTAAGAGAAGACGACTGGATTAGGGGTAACAGGCAGGCTCAAACAACACTTCTGGAATACGGAGATTATCAATGTCCTTCCTGTGCAACATATAATCCTTTGGTGAAACAAATAGGTGAAGAATTTCCAGATGGTCTGAAAATAATTTATAGACATTTCCCGATCCCGGGTCATCAAAATGCGATTCCGTCTGCGAAGGCCTCGGAAGCATCTGGAAGACAGGGAAAATTTTGGGAGATGCATGATATTCTCTATGATAGACAGAAAGATTGGGAATCAGACGAAAATGCAAAAGAGAAATTTATAGAATACGCGAGAGAACTGGGTCTTGATGAAACAAAGTTTCTTTCCGATTATGATTCGGAGGAAGTTGAAAATAAAATTAACTCCGACTCAAGTGAAGCAACAGCCATTGGGGTCAATTCTACTCCCACCTTTTTGTTAAACGGCGTACGAATTCGACCACGAAGCTATGAGGAATTCAAAAGTTTAATCGAAGCTCAAGTCAAAGGTTACACGATCGAATAATTTAGATTCACACTTAACTCCAAAGAAGTATTATATATATGAGTCTTAGGGAAAGATTACTTGGTTCCGACCACGAAAGGAAAAGTACCGGTGAGAAACTATCTCGTATTTCTAAATTAATTGATGTAGGTACAATATTTGCTGCATTGGTTTTTGGAGGATTAGCACCTGCTCTTGCCAATACTTTAATTCAGGCAAGTGTTGTCACTTATGCAGGGGCTGAAGTCTACGAGCAGCACAAGAAAAGAAAAAGGAAAAAGTAAAAGTCTCTTTGTAAAAATAATCAATCAATCTTTTGGCAGAAAGAGGTTTCCAGTAGGCTTTTGCCCCAGCCTGGGGAGTAAAAATTTATCCCGTAATCTTCCTTTTTGAATGCCATTTTACCCCACGAGTCATTACCGGTACATTCGTAACTTTCTCTGACGGGGTTATTAGGATCATAGGTTTGGCGAGTGTATTTAATATCGCATTGATCTGCCGATTTATGAGAAGTTACTTTTGCCGTTGCGCAAGGAAGTTCATAAATAACAGTTTTCTCTTCGCATTGATGGAAGTCGATTTCAGTAAATGGGGGAGGCCAGTAAGTTGTAAAATCAAAGGTGTTAAGAATTTTATCGTACAGACCCTTATCTTCTTGGTTATTTACTACTCCTCTGAATGTATAAATTTTACCGTAGTCAAATATAGCTAATTGAACCCTTTCATTACTGGAAAAGGGCTTATTAAATATTTGCTCATAAGGGTTTGCCGTTCCTTCAAAAAATATTCCTTCTATACCGTCAACCTTTATTTTTTTCGTTTGATAATTTACAAATTGGACATAATCATATATTCCTTTTTGCAAATCTTCGAATATTTTTTCAGGTTCTTTTTCCCTGACTAAATCAACATGAATTTCATACTTCGGAAAAGTTGTCAAATCCGTACCATTAGGTTCAACGTCATTGAATCTGATAAAATGTTGGTCGAGAATTTCTCTACGATTTCCAGCCATCTCCTCCCGATACCACCAGTCAGGGGGTAAACTAAATTCAAGGTTTCGAATATGAAATCGTCTAAAACCATTCTCGTCAAAGTATGGTTGTTCGTACAGTTTTTCGGTGTTGCACTTTCTTTCCGGTTGCGATGTCTTTGACAGCTCTTCAGAAACTACTTTTGATCTTTTATGGGAAACTATAGCTGAAGCAAAAACAAATATAAGCAAAAGAACGGAGAGTAAAATTGGGTTTTTTGATAGTCTGTCTTTCACTAAGTTTATTGTACACCTGTTGAAATAAATTAATTATAACGGAGTAAAAGTTCTTGCAAAAAATCCGCTAACTTGGTAGTAAAGAAAACTACCTCTGCTTTGTGGCTTTTTTTATTACTCTACAAACTACAACAGCACTGCATCCCGATTTGAGGGCAATTTCCTCTGTGGTATGTGCTAGAGTTCCGCTATTCATTATTACCGCAAGCGATAGAATAGCCTTATCTCTTTCAGATAGACCATTTGGTAACCAACTTTCGGGGGATTTCTCTGAAAGCTTTATTAAATCTACCCTAGGATTATCATGTTCAACGTTTTTCCCTGAAGCGTATTTTATTACATGACCGTTTTTAGTTTCTTCTACAATATTAGCTATTGATTTGGATGGTGTAACATTCTTATCAATACGTGTCATTCTTGCGAGTGTCCTGTCTAGTGCTTCGCTTAATGTTTCTTTCTTTACTCCAATTTCGTTTGCTACACTGGCTAGACCATTTTTACTAGGATAATATTTCATGGTTGTTAAGCTTGCTACAATTTCAAGGAAACTTCCTTCTTCGATTGTTGCGATTATGGCCGGTAAGGGCAAGTGAGTAGCGGATTCTCGGAGCCTATAGATAGGTCTTTTTGGAGGAGAAGATTCTTCAAGATTTTGATAGAGAGTTGCACTGTCAAGTTGATGGGGTTCAAAATAAGAGTAGGGCTTTGCAAAATTACCTTTTCCCCATTGATGTACTAAATGCCTTCTTAATGTTCCTATAATTCTTTTGTGAAGATCTATGAAGTTCTCACCATCTTCTGGTTTCCAGTTGATCCAGACAATTCGTGTAACAGATTCTTTTGCAATATCAATAAAATCCGGGAGTCTTTCGTGAAATCCAAAGTCTTTTGCATTTTTAACAGCCAAATTTTCAGCTAGTTTGTAGTATAGACTTTCAGAGAGGACCAAACTTCTAAGGGGTTGTCTTAATTCTCCAGTATTCATATATATATCTTGAAAGCTATGAAGGTCATATAAGATATCAGGAATATCACAAGTTCCTGGAGGTCTCCCTCTAAGCCTTGCCATTCTGTGAATTGCGGGGGTAACTTGTCGAATTGAATTTAATTCTCCGTCACTATTTCTATACTCAGCGATTTGGATCAGTTCAGCATAACCAGAGGTAAAGGTAAATCCATCGCTTTGAAGATCAAATTCATTTCCTAACATATTTTTTACCAACGTAAAAGAAACCAAAAAACACTCCATTAGTAACTTCTAGAGTGTTTTTAATGCCATTTTATTATTGGAATTTTCCTGCGGCTTACAGGATATTATTCTGTCTTTATTATCAACTTATAATAAAAGCTATCCTAAGATCAAGAGGTAAAAACAGGTAAATCTCCCAAAAAAATTACGTCTTTTTGAAGAGGATGAAGTCTATCTCCTTGTTTAAAAACTGCTATTTTTGAGACCACCTTTGCTTTTGCTAACTGCATCAATTCTTCAACTGAATGAATTGTTGCGCCGGTGCTTACAACGTCGTCGACAATTATTATCTTTTTGTTTTTAATAAGTGCCGCATCGAGCCCGTTTAACACGAGTCCCCGCGGTTGGTGTGATTTGATCGGTAAAATCATATACCCGTGGATTTCTTTCCTGCAAACAATATATCTGTCCTTCTTCAAAAGTTTGGAAAGTTCATGGAGTAGGGGAACCACTTTTACCTCAGGACCGACAAGGTAGTCGAAATCTACATTTTGTAATTTTCTCATCATTTTTTTTGCAAGAATACAAACCAGCTCTTTATCCCCTAAAAGATTAAATGAAGCAACCTTCACTTTGGGGGCAATGGATACAATCGGTAACTTCCGACTGATTCCTTCTAAGTTCATAGTGTAGTATTCCATTTAATGGCAAACCCAAATTATTTTAAACGATGTTTTTCTTTAGTTGAAGTAGTAATGTTACTCCCTGCAGCAATCATTAGTTTTGAGTTTTTGCGAAAATTGTTTCAAGATATATACAAATGTCCAAAGTTACCCTAATTCTTCACGGTTGGCCGCAATCAGATCTTAGTGAACATCCTTTGTATTTACATCTAATAAAAAGTGGATACGAAGTACTCGTTATTGATTTGTTTAATTCTGAAATTGTGCTTACTCCTGAAAATGTTGTTGGGAAAGTCGGCTTTCTTTTGAAAAATAGAAATCTGGACGCAATTTTTGGAATATCCATAGGAGGTCTTTTATTGCCACATGTTGCTCGTAGATATCCGCAAGCTAAACTTGTCTTTATTGCATCAGGATCCTACTTTCGTCCGAATGTAGTGCTTTTTAGGTCTGCGATAGACCTTTTGCAAAGGAAGAAGCTTTTTACTATTGCGAGTTTCGTTCTTCATCTTCCAAATTGGTTGATCGAATTTATTTACCAAAAACTTAACCCCTATCAAGGGGATGAACAAGAAAGGATTGAGTATTTAAAAGATATGATAAAAAATATTCGTCTAATTAAAGGAATTCCGAATCAAAAAGAGTGGGACATTGTGAGATTTGTTTCAAGGGTTGATAATACAGAGATTTTAAAGACTCTTAAGAATGAATCCTTGATTATCAACGGAAAGCACGATTTACTAATGCCTCAAGAAGCAGGAGAATTATTACATAAATATCTTGTAAACAGCAAATTAATCATAACAGAAGGCGAGCACTTTAATGTATTTGGTGAAAAAAATTTAAAGCAAGTTGACGAATTTTTGAAAAATTAGATTACTCCTTGCAACAATCAACTGCCTTTTGGACTAAGGCGCCGAGTTTGGAGAAGGCGAATGAAATTATATGATATACTTTGGTTATGACCGACAAAGCCAAAGCAAAAGCTATTGTTACTTTAGAAAACCTTCGCTTGGTGGAAAGCGAAATATTTCGTGTTGCTTCCAGACATGGGGTTAAAAGTGTCGACGAACTCGATAATCTAATTACAAAAGGCAAGCTCTCCGAAGACAAAGTGGGGGAAGATTTGTTTCGCCTAGATCACTTGATTTCTGAAAAAGATAGACTTGAGAAAGAACTTAAAAAACTTTCAGTCAAAAAATCTTATGCATGGAAAAGTTTGCAAGATTTGCTCTAATTGCCGAAACGGAATTTTCAGACATCGTAAAGTAGAGGATTTTGATTTGGAAACGGTGTTAAGGGAGTTTCTTACCTTTACTCGATCTAAAATTACACAGAAAGGTTAAACTCCAAGTTGCAGGAGCAAAAAGTTCTTGCGAAAGAAATTAGTAAGAGTGCTAAACTGAATTAGTGAGAATAGTTAAGAAAATCTTCGTCTTTATATTATTTCTAATTCTACTTAAGCTATCCCTAAGTTTATTTTTCAAATATATTTATTATCCAAATAATCCAACGACTTATACAGAATACAGATTGAAGCCAGGTTACGTGTCCGGGTTTGATCCTGATCCTAATTCAAATGAGATAATAATGACTCCTCCGATTGGCGGATGTAATAGTGGCTGTCAAGGAAATAAAGAGGAGGTAAGCTGTAAATTTTACTCTAAAGCATATGATATATGTGAATTTAGGTGTTACGGAAATCTATACAACAATTGTCAAGGATATTGGGGAACTATAAAGATGCTTCTTGTAAACTAGATATTATTCCCCACAACAATCAACTGCCAGCGCACCAGAATAAATTCAGTGCGGGACTTCGCCTCTACGAGACTCGCTTTTTGGACTAGTGATCCGAGTCTGGAGAAGACGCTAAAGTCTTGACAGAGATTTCTGGTTTTGTATAATATAGTATATACATGGTTGTTGATAAGAAAGTAGTCGAGTTTGAGTGGGATAAAGGAAATATTGGAAAGAATAAAAAACACAGCGTTGAAGATAACGAAGCCGAGGAGCCATTTTTTGACGAAAATAAGGTTGTCCAGAGAGATTTGTTACATTCGATAAAGGAAGATCGTTTTATTTTGTTGGGGAAGACTAGAAAGGGAAGATTGCTTTATGTTGTATTTACCAAGAGAAAAAGTAGGATAAGAATTATTTCAGTAAGAGATATCAATAAAAAGGAGGTGCACTTATATGAAAAAGCCGCTTAATTTACCAAAATTCAAAAATGAAGATGAGGAACGAGAATTCTGGGCCAAAATTAATTTGGCAGATTATTACGAGCCATCTGATTTTGAAAAAGTAAGCTTTCCTAACCTTAAGCCCACAACTCGCTCTATTTCAATTCGAATTCCGGAGTATCTTTTGAACCGAGTTAAAGAGAAAGCTAACGAGATAAATGTTCCTTACCAATCTTTGATTAAACAATATATTAAAAAAGGTGTTTTTTCTTCTTAAATAAGGTAGGGGAGCAAAAGTTCTTGGGAAAGAAAATGATAGATTTCTTTATTTTTCCTAATTCTAAATTATTTTGGCGTATTTATTGGAGTTAAACCTGAACAAAAAGTTTCAAATCCAACACATTTTTTTCCCCCTATATCAATTTCAATTCCATAGCATGTACATGGTTTACCTTTGAGATAAAGATACGCTTGAAGTTGAATAACTAGAATTACGATTACAAGCAATATGAAAACTGCTGTAATAAGACGTTTTTTCATTATTCTTTACAACAATCGATTGCCTTTTGGACTAGTGATCCAATTTTAGAAAATACTGAAGAAGAGCCTTTTTCTTGTGATTTTTCATCGATAAACTTTACTTCATTATCTTCTTCTTGCTTAATGTCCTTTGTCCCCACAACTCCAAGATTCAAACCCCAAAACAGGGAGTAGAGTTTGTAGGATTTGTCAAAAAGGTCCCAAGCTTTATCCTTATTTCCCTTTTTTAGTTCTTTAGTTCCAACCTCCATAACCCTCATTGAGGCAGCCAGCAGGTGTTTGCTGATACACCAAACCTCGCCTTCATAGTCTTTAATAATTTCTTTCATCAATTCGGTGCGCATTTTTCTCACTTCATTTAACAGTTCCAAGTACTTTTTATCTTTCGTTTTTTGGGAAGTATAGAAAAGGTGCTCTTCAATGGAGATTAGATTCATTATTCCGATCGATAGATCTTCGCCGGAAGAAAGATCTAACTCTTTCTGTTTTGTAAACTCCTCAACTTTTTTTAAAAGTGAGTTAACGTCTTTAATTTTATTCATTTTTAATACAAATATCCGCCGTAATAGTAGATCAGTAAACTTGCAATTACAAGGAAAGTAAACGGAAGAACAACTTTTTGATATTGAAATAGTTTCTTACCATTATTTTTGCGAATATTTTTATCGGCCCAAACTCCAAAAAGAAATGCTAAAGATCCTACTAAAGTACCGAAAAGAATTTTATCTAAACCTAAAATCGTGTTTAAAGGATGGCCAATAATTTTGCCGTACCAAAGAGGTATGAGGACAAATGCATACATTAAAAAAGTAGCAAGTAGTAAATTGTAGGTAGTAGGTTTTAGATACTTTCTTTTTGTAGTCCAATCAAATAACCAAAATGAGGAGGAAAGGATTAAACCTCCGATCCAGACTGAAGAGACCGCATCATCTATTCCTAGCCAGCGGGATAAACCCAGTCCTGCACCTACGGCGACGGTACAGATGGGACAAACAGCATACACTGTAGTGGTTAGAAGTGAGTAGTGAGTAGTTAGTAAAAGGGAAAGTACCAAAACAAAAATCACAATCTTATTCTTAAATCCCAAATCGTAAATCATAATTCTAAGTTTTTAAAATATTCAATAATCGGTTCATCTCCGGTTAGACATTTTCCTTCCGGTGTAATCAATAGTGGTACTCCAAGTTTGCTTCGCGGAATTTTACAGTATGTTCCACGAGCAATAAATTTTTGAGCGTTATCGACCGATTCATTAACTTCGAACTTGTCCATCTGAATTTTCTCCTTGCTTTCCCACCCCTGCATAAATTCTTCAACGTTTGCGCAGTGAGGACACGTCTCACTCCAATAGTACTCAATTTTTTCAGGAGCAACTAGAAGCTCCTGAGGGATAGATGTGGTTTCACTTTCCCGAACGTAATTAATAAAAACTCCTCCAATAACCAGAAGAAGAGTTATGAATATGATGAATAGAAGAATATTTCTCACATCAAACGGTAGCCGCCTTTTTCGACTATTACTTTAATCTTTTTTTCAAGTTCCTTATCACCATTAACATCAACTTCCAAGGTCTCCTTCGCATAATTACAGGCTGCCGTTATTCCTGCGTCTTCAAGATCCAACTCAATCATTTTTGCACAAGCGTCACAATCCATCCCTTTGATTTTAAATACTTTCTTATTCATAAGTTAATAATTTTTTGAACTTAGTAACGCTTTTTAAAATAATGAAAATTTCTAATTTTATTTAGGTCAATTAGGTTAATTAGAAATTAGGTCAATTTGTCTATATTACTTCAAAATAACCTGTATACATTCCCATACTACAGGTGAATGTAAGTCTACCTTTTTTGGTTGGTGTGAATTCTATTGCTGTAGTACCAGTTTGGGGAAGTACCTTTGAGACATTATATTCCGGTATAGTAAAAGAACGGGCACAGCTGGTAACATTTTCGGAAGTTAACTTCAGGTTTACAGGAACTCCGGCTTTAAGGGTTTGGACATTAGTTTGATATCCTTTAGAAGATACTTTAATTTCTACCTCTTGTTTACCAGCCGCGTTGGTTCCTGCAACTTTAGCATTAACTCTAGGAGTTTCAAGTTGCCCTGTTGCAGCAGCCAAGTAGTTTTGTAGGGTATGAACAGAGCCACGCAATATTTGACCAGTGTTTATGGACATTATTCCGAGAATAAAAATAGCTGTTGCCGCAGCGTACTTTAGAGATTTTCTTTGTAACATTTGACTTGAGGCAATTCCGAGTGCAAAAAAGACGGGACTTGTACCCAAAATGAAAGCCGCCATGATTAATCCTCCATAAATAGCGTTACCGGATGAGACAGACAAAAGCATCATTGCTTGTGTTACTCCACAGGGGATAAGTACTGTCAAGAAGCCTAAGCTAGCCGACGAAACAATTCCTTCATCAACGCTTTTGGCTCTGAGGATTCGAAAAATACTTTTTGGGGGAGTTAGTACAAATCTTCGAAAGATTGGATGTAAATCCAGTAGACGCCCTACGGTAATAATCATTATCAACCCAGCAAAAATTTGCATAAGACCTTGCAGCTTAGGGGATATGACCAAAGACGAACCCAAAAGGCCAAGAAATACTCCTAAAATAGTATAAGCTACGAATTTAGCAGCCAAAAAAAGAAAGATTGCTTTTTTCTGATTTTGACTATGCTGTTGGGTTAACGAACTTGCCAACAGTCCTCCCTGAACAGCAAAACAGGATATTCCTCCTGTCGTTAATCCTGTTATAAGAGCAAGCCATACGGTATTCATAATATTCATGTATTTTACCAGAAAAGGTTTGATAGTTGACAAGAAAAACAAATAATATATTATTAACACATCCCCCCATGGGGGATATATAAAAGCTGTATGAACACAAAATTATACTCAAAAGAGCCCACTAAAAGTAAAATTCTTCACAGACTGAAGATTACCAAAGGACATTTGGATAAAGTTGTTGAAATGGTAGAAAAGGACGCTTACTGTATTGATGTTATTCACCAATCCCAAGCAATTCAATCGGCTTTGAAAAAAGTAGATGAAGTTGTACTTCAAAATCACCTCCAGTGTTGTGTTTTAGATGAAGTGAAAATGGGTGCGGCAGACGATAAAAAGTTGATATCTGAGATTATGAATGTTTTTCAAAAATCCCAAATGTAATGAAAAAAGATTTAAAAATTCTTATTGCTACATTAATTTTTTCAGTAGTTCTAATTGTTGGTTTTGCAGCACTTTTCGGGGGTAAGGAAGAGGAGGAAGTAATTGTTGCAGGTCAGAAAGTCGAAGGAATAGAAGTAAATCCAGGTTTCTTTGATTTGGGTGATGTACCAATTAACGGGGGATTAGTAACTAAGGAGTACGAGATAAAAAATTCAACCTCCAACACTCTTAGGTTAAAAAAGATAACAACATCCTGTATGTGTACCAAAGCCTCGTTTGAGATAGGCGAAACAAAAACGAAGTTTTTCGGAATGGAAGGACATGGAGATAAAAACCCCCCCGTAAATATTGAGATTTCTGGAGGGCAAACTGGAAAGGTGGTTGTCCAGTTCGACCCAGCAGCACATGGCCCACAAGGGACGGGACTGTTTGATAGATCTATATTTCTTACGTTTTCAGACCCAGCGGGAGTGAAAGAATTGAAGTTTAATGGGACGGTTGTTAAATAATTTTCAATTCTGGAATGATTACAATTTACTTTTTATTTACAATCCTTATTTTATTGTTTACGACAGCGGGTATTGTATCCGCCCATTGTCCATTGTGCGTTGCCGGAGCCGGTGCAGGTCTGACACTATCTAGAATTTTAGGAATCGATGATTCAATTACGGGTATTTGGTTGGGAGCATTTATAGGAGCACTTTCCTTTTGGTCCCAAAAAAGTTTGGGACAAAGAAACAAATTATTTTTTAGTCGATGGGTCGGCTTTCTAATATATACGGTTTTTATTGGTTCAACTATATGGTCCTTTTATAAGTTCAATTTAGTGGTAAAACATGGAGAAATTTTTGGGATTCACAAATTGATCTTTGGTATGGTATTAGGAGGAGCACTTTTTTATTTAGTGGATTTGGTGAATGCTGTTATAAAAAGAAAAAACGGCAAATCTCTTTTTCCATACCAATCAATGATTTTTAGCTTGGGTAGTGTAATTATTGCTAGTTTGGGTATGTATATTCTCATAAATTACTATATTTAGGATGTCAGACACCATTTAAGTATATGGCAAAGAGAAAAAAGAAAATCCGCCAGCTGGCGAAAAAAAACCTAATTAAATTTTTAATATTTAGCGGACTAATCTTTTTTGGTTTTATTCTAGGAAATAAGTTGCAAAATATTATCAATCTTCCAATTCTTTCTAAAACTAGCAAATTGTCATCCTCAGAAAAATTGTCGCCGAAGGGTTTAAAAAAGGAATTAGAGAATAAGGACTTCATTTTCATTAATGTACATACGCCTTACGAGGGAGAGATTGCAGGTACGAACACTTTCATTGAATACGATTCCCTCAAAGCAAATGAATCGAGGCTTCCAACAGATAAAAATACACAGATTATTCTTTATTGTAAGAGCGGTAATATGAGCGCCCAAGCACTTAGTACTTTAAAGAATATGGGCTACAACAATGTGCGTCATCTTGATGGTGGAATGGATGCATGGAGAAATGCCGGATATGAGCTTTTGGATTTATCAGGTTTACCCGGTCAGGTTTTACCCGAAGCTGGATTTGAGCTTCCGATTTCGTGGGGAGATATTGCGCCAAGGCTTATTCAACTCGGAGTCATAGATAAGGCAAAATTTGAAAAGACGGTAACTATGGGAATTGAAGAGAAACAAGTTTTTGAAGGCAGATCTGATATTCCCATAAGGATAAACGGTGACAATAGCCAATTTGTAGTCGATGTTTTGTGGGCACTGGGTCTTGCTCAAAAAAGTTTAGTTTATGACGAAGGACCGATGGGTAAGGAATATAAGGATAAAGCTGGAAATTTTGCGTCAACCGGAGGATGGAGCCTGGCCCGCGGTAAAGCTATGGAATATTACAATAAATTCGAAATTATTTCTCTTACTCCCGAGGAGCAAAAAAGAGTGATGGATATAGCTTCTAACGTTTATCGACCATGCTGCGGAAATCATACAGCTTTTCCTGACTGCAACCATGGGATGGCGGCGTTAGCTGCAATTGAGCTTATGGTTAAAAAAGGATTACCCGACGATGATATATATAAAAATGTATTAAAGTTAAATTCATTTTGGTTCCCCAGTAATTATTTAACAGTAGCTACTTATTTTGCACGTTCAGGAACTTCATGGGATAAAGTTGACGCAAAATTAGTTCTGGGAGCAGACTACTCTTCAGGACAAGGTGCTGGTAAGATAAGTAAAGAGGTCGGACCTCTACCTTATGGCCAACAATCAGGAGGTGGATGTGGAGCTTAAGGAGGTGAGATATTGTGAAGTTTAATGAAAAAGCATTGGCGAATGCATCTGGATCATTTACGGCAGTTTTATATCTAGTTTGTGGATTTTTGGTTGCTATACTTCCTGGATTTATGAAGGCGATTGCCAAGTCCTGGTTCCATGGAATTGATCTTACAGAATCGTGGTCAGGAAGAGCGTTCCCGGGTAATTTTTTCTTCGGTTTAATAACTGCAGTGCTAGCGGCTTGGCTGTCAGGCTGGTTTTTTGCTAGGGTTTATAACTATTTTTCAGCAAAGAAGTGAGTAAAGTCGAGAAAGAATTAGTGAAAGATCCTGTTTGCGGAATGATAAAACCCAAAGATAAGATGAGAGCCGTTTCTATTTTTATGGGAAAAAAGTACCATTTTTGTACTGAGGGAGATAAAAAAATGTTCAAGGCTCATCCCGAACATTGGGTACCGAGAGGTGGTGACTAGATAATGGACAAACCTTTAATATACGCAATTATTGGCGGTCTTATTGGAGCGGTGGTTGCTCTTTTGGTTAGCGGTTATTCTGTAAACAATCAAAATTATGGCATGATGAGAATGATGGGAATGGGAAGAGGGGGAAAGATTATGATGCGCGATGACGAGTGCCCAATGATAGAAGAAGAAAAGAGAGTTGGGATGGAAATGAGTATGGGTGAGATGTCAGAAAATTTAGAAGATTTAGAAGGAGATGAATTCGACAAAACTTTTATAGAAATAATGACTGATCACCATGAAGGAGCAATTGAAATGGCAAAACTTATTCCATCGCGAACCGACAGAGCCGAACTTACAAAATTAGGAGAGGATATTATATCTGCACAATCGAAAGAGATCGAAATGATGCAAGATTGGAGTCAAGAGTGGTTTGGTGAATAGTTACTTCGTTAATTAGTAACTTAGAAACTACATTTTTTATTTGCGAAGTAACGACGAACGAAGTTACGAAGTAACTCTCAGGAGATTAAGTATAAATATGGATATAGATAAAATATTGGTAACAATAACTGGTGCAGGATTAATTGCCTTCATCTGGTGGTTTTTCTTTGGAAAAAAGGAAGTGGAAGTTGTTGCGGGTGAGTCAATTGATGTTGTTGTAGATGGGGGATATAAACCAGCAAGCATAAGAATTAAAAAAGGTAAAACTACAACTCTAAAAATTAAACGGCGCGACCCAAATAGTTGTTTAGAAGAAATAATCTTGCCTGATTTTAAAATTAAAAAATTTTTACCCCTAAATCGCGAAATTGAGATCTCTTTAACTCCTCAAAAGACCGGTGAATATGGATTTCATTGTGGGATGAACATGTATCATGGAAAAATTATCGTCGGATAACCAACAATTTATTAAAAGAACCTTTCCGATCGTAGGGATGCATTGTGCTTCTTGCGCAAGACTTATTGAAAGAAAGCTCATCAGAACACCAGGAGTTTTAAATGCAACAGTAAATTATGGGAGTGAAAACGCTTCTGTTGAAAGTGACACTGAAGTTAGTGATGAGCAACTTGCAAAATCAGTCGAAGAAGCAGGTTATAAAGCGATAATAGGGCAAGGTGCAAAGGACAAAGAGCAAAGAACACCAGAAGAGATAAAAGAAGAAGAAAAGAAAAAGGAACTCCAAAATTTAAAGGTTAAGGTCATAATTTCTAGTATCATATCTGTCCTTATTTTCTTAGGAAGTTTTCCAGAATGGTTCACTTTTGTACCCAAGATTTTAACTAATCCTTATGTCCTTTTAGCTCTTACTACACCGGTCCAATTTTGGGCCGGCAGGAGTTTTTACTTAGCGACTTGGTCTGGACTCAGAAATAGAACTGCCAGCATGGATACCTTAATTGCTGTAGGAACCTCTGCAGCATACGGTTATTCTTTCTTTTCAGCACTTTTTGGAGGGCATATGTATTTTGATACCGCGGCAGTAATAATTACTTTGATTCTTCTCGGGCGATATTTAGAGGCTAAAGCAAAGGCTCACACATCTGATGCAATTAAAAAACTTTTAGGACTTCAGGCAAAAACCGCACGAGTGGTACGAGGTAATAAAGAAATAGACATTCCTATTGAAGAGGTCGAGGTTGGTGATTTAATTCGAGTAAGGCCTGGAGAGAAAATACCTGTTGATGGAAGTATTGTGGAAGGCATAAGTAGTATTGACGAGTCTATGGTTACTGGGGAATCTATCCCAGTTGATAAAAAGCCTGGGGATGTAGTTATCGGAGCAACTATCAATAAATCGGGGAGTTTTGTTTTCAAGGCGACAAAAGTGGGAGCAGATACAATGCTATCAAGAATTGTAAAAATGGTTGCCGAGGCTCAAAGTTCTCGAGCCCCAATTCAGCGATTGGTTGATATTATTTCTTCCTATTTTGTTCCGGCCGTTTTAATGATAGCCGTTGCTACATTTGTGGTCTGGTATGACTTCGGCCCAACGACTGCCTCGGGATTAATGGCACTAACAAACACTATTGCGGTTTTAATTATTGCCTGTCCTTGTGCGATGGGACTTGCAACTCCAACTGCAATTATGGTCGGAGTCGGCCGCGGAGCTGAAAAAGGCATCCTTGTAAAAGATGCGGAAAGTTTGGAGATCGCAAACAAAGTAAAGGTTGCGATTTTTGATAAGACAGGCACACTTACAAAAGGTGTACCTGTCTTGGCCAGTTACACTGGTAAAACAGGAACGTCTAAAGAAGAGGTATTACGAATTGCCGCATCGCTAGAAAAGGGATCGGAACATGCGTTAGGAGAAGCTATTTTGGAAAAAGCTAAAGAAAAAGGATTTGTGCTCAAGAAAGTCCAAGGGTTTAAAGCAATTCCAGGTTATGGTATCGAAGGGAATATAGATGGTAAGAGATATATTTTAGGTAACAGGGCTTTAATGAAAAAAGATGGGGTTGATTATAAACTCACCGAAAAAGAAATAGAGAAACTTGAAAGTGAAGGGAAAACAGTTGTTCTACTTGCAAAAAAGAGGATACTAATTGGTTTGATTGCAATTGCGGATACTCTGAAAGAAGGGGCCAGAGAGGTAATTAAGAGCTTAAATGAGGCAGGAGTTGAAACTTGGATGATAACTGGAGATAACGAAAGGACCGCTAAAGCCATCGCTCGGCAATCAGGTATCAAGAATGTATTAGCAGAAGTTTTACCCGACCAAAAGGCTCAAAAAGTTAAAGAGTTTAAAGGAAAACAGGATAGGGTGGTTGCATTTTTGGGAGATGGAATTAATGATGCGCCAGCCTTAGCTGTATCAGATGTAGGTATAGCCATGGGAACCGGGACCGATGTTGCTATCGAGTCAGCGGGAATTACGCTTCTTAATCGCGATATTCGTTCAATACTAACTGCTTTTAATTTAAGTCGAGTGACCCTTTCGGTTATAAAGCAAAATCTTGTTTGGGCATTTGGCTACAACGTTATTCTTATTCCAGTTGCAATGGGGATTTTATACCCATTTTTTGGCTGGCTTCTTAATCCCGCTCTTGCCGCTTTTGCCATGGCCGCAAGTTCAATTTCTGTTGTGGGGAATTCGCTGAGACTCAAGAGGATTCGAATATAAGGGAGCAGTAAAATACTTTTAAACTTAGAGGGAGTTGAGGCAATCGGTCATGAAATTTAGTCGTTTTTGAAGTAATCTCCTTGCTTGTAAGGGTCCTAATTTGTTTGCATGACCTGATCCTGTGCCGTTATATTCGTAAAATTCTACCTGCAATCCTACATTTTGTAGTGCACTAACCATTTTTGTCATCTGTGTCCTTGGAATGAGATGATCGTTAGTACTTCTAGTAAGTAACCATTTTCCTGCATCGTTTGAAGAAACGTGTGTTATAGGTGAAAGATCTTTATAAAGCTGCGGGTTTTCATTATAGGTGACTCCACCGAAAAATTTCTGTACAGCCTCATCCATTAACGGCGATCCTTCCCATTCATCTGGATCGGTGAAATCAGTTGGGCCATAGTTATTATTTACACACTGGACTTTATTGCTACCTTCTTGATCTCCTTGCATGGATGAAACGTAACCACCCATACTTCCACCCCAAGAACCAATTTTGTTTGGGTCGACGTAGTCTCTAGCTTTTACCCAGGAAAGTGCGGCTTGGTTATCAGCAAGTATAACTTCATAAGTTGGTGGGGGATCTTCGCGGTAATTAACTGCTGCTGCTACAAAACCTCTCCCTGCTAATTTTTGACAGATACTAGTGAAACTACTTTTATCACCACCGCCACCATGTACGAGGGTAACAGCAGCCAGTTTTCCTGATACATTTTTCGGTTTGCATAAGTCAAGTTTTTGTTTTGGGTGACTTCCGTAAGCAACGTCGTAGGAAACACTAATCTCGCTAGTGGATGCATTCGATTTTCTAGGCACTAGAGAAGAAGATTTTAAAAAGGATGAAGTTATTAGTACTAATATGCCTGAAGCCAAAGTAAGCAGAAAAGACGTCTTCATATAAGGATTATAGCAAAGAGAAGCAATTTGTTTTATTCTGTTATTATAAGTTATGCCGCTTCCTCTAAGTTACAACACCTTCCTGCCGCTTATTTCAGTTATTTTGTTTTTCGGAGGACTTGGATTTTACTGGTTAATGTCGTTTTTCATTCTCTACCACTTAATCCGATTCGGTATCGGCACAAAGCCAAAACAACTCTCATTCATATTTTTGTTTGGATCAATTGTTTTAACGCTTATAGTTACTATCCTTTTTATCAATCTGAATCTTAATTCATTTACTAAACCACTTTTGAGTCCTTAATATGAAAGCCTTTTCGATTTTTACAAAATCAAGATACAGTTTTGAAGGTAAGTTTCCGGACGAAAAAACTATTAAGGTTATCCGGATGCATTGGTTTGCACTTGTTCGTCAGGGACTTGTTGCTCTTGTCTCGGCAATACCCATAATCATAACTATTTTTGCTTCAGGATACTCTCCTGAGGTTGAAATACAAAAATTTATGCTTTTTCTGTCGGGACTTTTATTCCTTTACTGGTGGTTTTGGGTTTTTTATATTGCGATGATGTATTACCTCAATATTTGGATTATCACCGATCACAGGCTGATTGAAAGTGAACAGCTGGGTTTTTTCAGGCGTAACTATACTGAACTTAATATCAGTAAAATTCAGGACGTGTCTGTGGATGTTGAGGGAATGTTTGAAACATTCCTTAATATTGGAAACCTTGAAGTACAAAGTGCAGCGGCCGAGAAGAAATTCAAAATGATAAATATTCCCGAGCCTTTAGAGGTTAAGGAAACCATTATGAAGGCCAATAACGACTATCTTCGCACTCACCCACAAGGAGTAGAAGAGAATGTAAATATTTAGGTTAAATATATTTCTCGTCGAATTTTTGCAAAATACTTTCGATGAGTGAAATTTCGCTTGCGGCAGCGGCGGCATCATCGGGATTTTTATTGTATTTTCCTTTGCGGCTCGCTTCTTTGCGCAACGTAAGACGTCATGAAGTTCGTCTTCTGCGGTTTGTGAATCATATGGCACCCCTTTTAAATATCTGCTAGCGTGCTCAAGCCTTTGAAGGCGAAGTTCTATATCTGCGTGAGCAGGGCCCTTACTTTCTGGAAGAGAAGCCTCGAGATCTTTTCTGACAAGATGCGTTTACCAAAAAAGCTTGATGCTCAGGTGTTATGGGTCCTTTGGGAACCTCAAAATCAGGAACATTTGGGGCTTGAATTTCTGTTTTATCCTCGCTCATATAAATGTTTCTAGGGTTAGTTTACTTCTTCTTCTTCTTCTTCTGTGTCAAGCTCAGACTGAATCCTCAAGGGTATGTTATAATTTCACTATGGCAAAAGTAGTTAAAGAAAATGTAAAGGTTTTAGAATACGAACTTCCTCTCAGAGTAGAGGCTTTAGAGAAAGGAGGATTTTTGGCAACTTCCAGAGCTCTTCAAGGAGTTTTGGCAGAAGGCGATACTGTATCCGAGTCGGTAGCAAATGCAATTGACGTTGCAGCAAACATCATTGATATAAGAGGAAAAGAGGGATTGTCAATTCCCCTGAAGCTTCTTAAAGCCAAAAAATCTTCAAAAATGTTTGTTACAAAAGTATCTGTGCAAGTATCGTATTAAATGCCCCGTTTGCCACAAATATCATATCGCCAATTTATTAAAAAATTGACTAAAGCAGGTTTTAAATTCTATCGACAGGCAAGAGGAAGCCATGAGATATGGTTTAACCCAGTATCTCAGAGATTTGTTACTGTTCCAAAGCATTCAGGAAAAACCTTCAAGAAAGGCACGCTTAAAGGAATGATTGATGACATGGGTATTACTGTTAAGGAATTCTTAAATCTGTAAAAGCATGATTTAGGTTTTGGGAGAGTAATTGTAACTTTTGGAGTGATTTTAATTATCATTGGGGGAATATTATCGTTTTTTGGTAAATTGCCTTTCATAGGTAAATTGCCAGGCGATATTTTGGTTAAGCGCGAGAATTTTACTTTATACGTTCCAATTGTCACCTCAATCGTCATTAGTATTATTCTTAGAGCCCTTCTAACAATCTTTTTTATTTGAAAAAGTAAAGCAGCACTTTTAAGCAATTGTGCCTTGACTTGCAGCTTCAAATACAGGTATAGTGTGTATCGTATGGCAACTTTTGATGTTTCTGATGCAGATTTTGAAGAAAAAGTTTTGAAATCAAACCTCCCCATATTGGTAGACTTTTGGGCAGTTTGGTGTGGACCTTGTAAAATGGCAGAGCCTGTACTGGAAGAGCTCTCCGATCAGTATAAAGATAAACTTCTGATAGTCAAAATTAATGTGGATGATAATCAACAAAACCCCGGAAAATATTCCGTTCTTTCAATTCCAACGACAATACTTTTTAAAGGTGGGCAAGAAGTAGGGAGACAGATAGGGTTCGCCGGTAAACAGGCATACGAAGATCTAATAAAAAAAGCGGTATGATAAATTTGCAGGTCCCAGTTAGATAGGCTTCGCCATCTAATGGGATCCCGTGAGACGCAAAAGCTGTCTCACGGGGAAAAACAAGCATATGAGGATTTGATTAAAAAAGGAATATAGAAGGCCTCCGGCCCGTGAGGGCCTCAGGCCCGGAGGGGAGGTGATAAGCATGGATCCTAATGACCCAAAAGACCCAACACAACCGATAGGAGTACCAGGTTCGACACCGACAACAACCGATGAACCACAAGGTACTGGAGTTCCAGTAGGTACAACACCTATGCCGGAGCCTCCCGTATCAGCTCCGCCAGATGAAACGCCAGCTTCTCCTATGGAAATGCCAGAACCAACAGGGACTCCTAGTGAGACACCAGGAGTGGGAGGAACTATGCCAGGAAGCGCTGGAACTGGAACTCCTACTACGCCAACGGTTACTCCAGGTGAAGATGAAGAACCTACTGGAGGTGCTCAAGGAGGAGCAACCGGAACATTATAATTAAAAAGGCACTAAGCTTTGCAGTTAATTTTGATAGAGCTGAAGCTTAGTCCTTTTTTGTGATATGTTACCCTGCACAGACCTTACTTCCTCGCAAGGTCTACATCCTTGCCTCGGAAGGGCGGTTCTGCAGGGTAAAGAAAAAATATATTATGAACGATAAGGACCAATTTGTTAGCAAACCCAAGGAAGGAGAAGCTTGGGATGTAGCGATTATAGGAAGTGGCCCCGCTGCTTTAACGGCTGCAATTTATACTACGCGCGGCGCCGCTTCAACTTTAATTCTTGGTGGAGAGATCTGGGGAGGCCAACTAATGCTTACAACTACGGTCGATAACTATCCCGGATTTCCTGAGGGCGTGCAGGGACCCGATTTGATGCAGTTGATGAGGGCTCAAACTGAACGTTTTGGAGCGGAATTTGTCCAAAAAAACGTTGAAGCGGTTGATTTTAATCCGCCATCTGGCGGACCCAAGGAATTGATTGTGGATGGTAAAAAATATCTTGCAAAATCAGTAATTATTGCGACGGGAGCCGATACTAAGTGGCTGGGTGTTCCCGGAGAAGAAAAGTTTCGTGGCCGTGGTGTTTCTTCCTGTGCTCCATGCGATGCACCTTTTTTTAAAGATAAAGATGTAGCAGTCGTCGGGGGAGGAGATGCTGCGATGGAGGAAGCTTTAGTTCTCACAAAATACGCGAAAAATGTTACTGTAATTCACAGGAGAGATCAATTCAAGGCCTCCCAAGCTATGCAACAAAGAGTGTTGGATAAGGAAAAAGAAGGTAAGGTTAAAATTTTGTGGAACACCGAAACTGTAGAGTTTTTAGGGGAGCAGAAGCTGGAGAAAATTAAGATAAAAAATAACGAAACAGGAGAATTATCCGAAATGCCAATAGACGGAGTTTTTGTTGCGATTGGACATATACCGGCGACTGAGATGTTTAAAAAGACATTAGAGTTAGATGAAAGAGGTTATATTGTAAGAATGCCAACTGACTATCAAGGAGAGGTAGAGGAAAAAAAGCACTTCCACACAAAAACGAGTATCTCCGGCGTTTTTGTTGCTGGAGACGTCCACGATCATGTTTATAGACAGGCAATAACAGCGGCCGGTTTTGGCTGCATGGCTGGTATGGACGCCCTACGCTATTTAGATAAACAGGCACCCTCTTGGTGAAATGACCGACTTCATTAAAAAGATTTCAGAAAAGTATTTCTTAGTTTTTTTAGTCGGTAGTATTGCTCTTGCCGTTGTCATTGGACTTTTGTTGCGAAAAACGAGTAGCGGGCAAGCGACAAGTGGCGAGATCGCAGAATCAAATGATGCTTTAAAACAATCTCCGGTTGTAGTTCTTAATCAAGAACAAATAACAAAAATTCCGAAAGTTACCGAAGACGAGCATATACGTGGAAAGTTCGATGCTCCAGTTACTCTTATTGTTTACTCAGACTACGAGTGCCCTTTTTGTGGCCAATATCACTTCATATTAGTGAAGCTCCTCAACGAGTATAAAGAAAATTTGCGTTTGGTATATAGACATTATCCATTGGAGGACACACATCCCGCATCACCAATTTTGGCAGAAGCTTCAGAGTGTGTTAACGAGCTCGGAGGCAGTGGTGCTTTTTGGAAATTTAGCGATGCTGTATTTGAGAACAAAGAGGCTCTTTCCGATTTGAATTATGCTGCAGATTTTTTAGGAGTTGACTCTGAGGATTTAAATCAGTGTTTTCAAAGCAGAAAGTATAAAGATAAAGTGCAGTTAGTTTACGAAGAGGGAATAAAGACAGGTATACGCGTAACTCCATCTACGTTGGTAATGAATGATAAAGGCGAAGTCTGGTTTATTCCTGGTGCGTATTCCTACGAGGATCTAAAAGTTGTTGTTGAGGAAGCTGTCGGAAATTAATTTCCAATTTAGTAATTTGAAAACTAACTGGAAATTGGAGACTGGAAACTTACAGATACTCTAATACTTTGTAGCAGATAACTGCGGCGCTTCCCCAGACATTAAAGGATTTATTGATGCCGTACATAGGCAGTTCGACTATAACGTCTGCCTCGTCTAATACTTTAGAATCGATTCCTCCAGTTTCGTTTCCAACAACAATTGCACAAGGAAATTTTACTTTTGTAGAAAGTTGCTTGTAGCTGATAGCTCGGTGATCTTGCTCGACTGCTATAATTTGTATTCCCTGATCTCTTAGTCGCTTAATCACTTCTAATGTACTTTCTTCCTTCGCCCAAGATACCCAAAACTCTGTTCCAACTGCTGCTTTATGAATTCTACTTGATGGGGGATATTCCATTTTTCCACAAAGATACATTTTGGTTACAGCGATAGCATCAGCCAAACGAAAAAGGGAACCAATATTGTATGTATCGATTATTTGGTCCAAGACTAGGTAGATGGGATTTCTTTTGATTTTGGCCAGTTCTTTTTCAGAAGGTTCTGACTTCCTTAATTGTTTTGCTTTAAGTTTTTTCATTGAAAACTTTATATTCGTGCTGCGGGGCAGGGATTCGAACCCCGATACCAGGATCCAAAGTCCTGTGTCCTACCATTAGACGACCCCGCATCAGTGAGCCCGGAGCGATTCGAACGCTCAACCATCACCTTAAAAGGGTGTTGCTCTTCCATTGAGCTACGGGCCCTAAAAAATTCTTCGAATTTTTCAGGGTAAACCCCCCTTATTCAGGATTAAAACCCTCAATAAGTTTCAATTTATATTTTCGTGTCCAACTTTTTACAGCCGCTTCCCTTTTCGCAGCTTCCGTCTGAGTTGTAAACATCTCGTAGTATGCAAGAACAACCGGTCGCTTGTGTCTTAAAGATTTAGCACCCAAACGGTTGTTGGAATTGTGCTCTACTATTCTTCGTTCTACGTTTTTAGTAATACCAGTATAAAGAGAGTCATCTACACATCTCACAATGTACATATACCATTTCATTACTAATTTTAAGGTGTTTACACTAAAAAAATTTAACAATTTTTTTAGTGACCCCACCCGGATTCGAACCGGGGTTTACGGGATGAAAACCCGCCGTCCTAGGCCTCTAGACGATGGGGCCATAACATTGATTTTAAATTCCGACAAAAACACTTCCTCAATAATTAGGCTTGAGATATTTTATCATCATGAACCTTAATTTTCTACCTTTGCTTTACTTTTTTACGAAGGATTAGTAACATTTGGCTTAGTTTTAAATAGCTAAAATGAAAATTTCAATAAATGATTCTGAGTTTGACTTAAGCTGGACTAAGGCTTTGTACTTTTTAGTAATTGCCTTTTTCGTCTTATACATTGTCAAAGATTTGGATTACAACACGGCCTTTGTCGACGAAGCGATATATGCGACGGTAGGCGAGGAAGTTTTAAGAGGAATTTTTTGGGAAGATGCGGCGTCGTGGATGGGCGGATCCTATATTTACCCTGTTACAAGCGCTCTAATTAATCGTGAGTTTGGATTAAAAGGAGTAAGGTTTTTTTCAATGGTATGTATTTTGATGAGCGCAATTTTATGTGGAAAGATAGGAAAGGCTCTTGGTGGTAAGAAAGTCGAACTTATAACGGTGTTTCTTTTCCTGTTTTCTTCAATCAGTCTTAATTTGGCACAGCTTGGAACATATGATGCACCCGCACTTGCCTTTACAACTTTGGGCTTATATACAGCAATTCTTGCAAGGGGTGAGCAAAAACACAAAGAAATTATCCTCGTATTTGCTTCTGCAATCTTTATTTCGATTGCAATATTGATTAAATATGTTGCGATCCTCTTTTTGCCGGTAATTGGCTTTATAATTCTTTTTAAAAAAAGAAGAATTGTTGTCAGCCCAGTATTTCTTTGGACTCTGGCAGTTTTGACAGTATTAACATTATTTCTTACTTATTATCAAAACGACGTTGTGGCATTTTTTACTGGCGGGCACTCAGAAGAACCTGCGGATTTAGTAAAAATAATGAGACTATTTGTATCGGATGTCGGATTTATTTCATTGAGTGCATCTTTGGGATTGTTATTTATTTTGAGAGATAATTTACACTTTAGTAAAACGGGTACCAAATCGGAGAAAATTTCTTTTTCATTTTTTCCACAAGAAAGTCAAATCCAAACTGTTGCTAAGAGTTCTGAAGAAAAGAAATTGATAATACTTTTTTTGGTTTTTGGAGGGTTTGCACCATTGATATATCATTTTGGGTTTTTGAATATAAGGAGCTTTTCAAAACACATGGTTTTTTCGTTGGTCTTTTGGGCTCCTGTTTCAGCCTGGGCTTTATATAAACTATACAAGTTTGCAGAAGGTAGAGGAAAAAAAGCTAATATAATTTCAAATTTGGCACAACTTATACTAACTCTTTTTTTGGTGGCTATAATTACAACCTTATGGATTAACTTCAGTAAACATTGGAGATTCCAGCGATCTTGGCCTAGTGCAAGTAGGATAATAACTTTTTTGCAAGAAAATCGCAGACCCGAGGACAAGATTTTTGCCGAGGCTAGCGCTATTTATAAATACCATCTTTTTTCGGGATTTGAAGATCCATACTCTTGGAGTAGTACTTGGTACCTGGAATACAAAGGTAAAAAGGGGGAAGATGCTATGAAAATTGCATTAAGAGATCAGTCTTTTTCCTATATTATTCTGAATAATTACTACACACAATCAATCAATGAGGAATTGCTGCCAGATATAGAGAAATATTACTACGTTATATTTGAGGATAGTTATAAAGTTTCAGGTCAGTATGATAATTTAACTACTGTGTGGGCTCCTAAACTCTAAACTTCTAGCAAATCTATATCTGTTGTTTATTAGTAATTGTCTTACAAAGGCAGCAAAATTACCCCAAGTTAGTTGAAGTGTTACCATTGGCGCCCAATTCCACCAGGATACCTTTATTGGTTGTAAGAAAAATGAAGCTTGGTAAAAACCCCAAAAAACTGCCGCCCAATCGAAAGCCGAATACAAAGGGGTTGAGATTAAAATCTTTACTAAGCTCACCAATATTAAACTCAAAGTAATAATTTGGGGGAGAACTAGACTTATATAATTTCCATATATATTTTCTTTCCTTGTCACAATGTAAGGCGGTTTATTATTGGGTCCAAAGATAAGTGCGCGAACAGCCGCTATTGAAAATACGGGAGCAAGGCCAACCCAAAATTGTCTTATGCGCCTAAAAGGAATATTTTCAGCTAAAAGTAAGTAATAAATTTCCAAAGATAAGAAACTCGGAATAAGGTATTGGGCGTGGGTTAGTGCATCCACCCTCGTTGGCCATACTTCCCAAAGCAGAGAGGCCGATGTGACAATAACCAATGTAAGATTCAAAAACCCATTTAAGTAAAATAGGGAAGGTTCTAAAAACTGTAATCTCTGAAATATTGTCAAGTCTTTCTTGGTAAGAGGATTATCCCAGAAAAATAGCCTCAGATGATCAATCGCCCAAGTTCCTCGTTGTTTGATGAAGTTCGGAAGATCTTCAGGTGCCAGCCCATAGGAAAGTGCTTCATAATGATATCTTCCTTGCCAACCCATTGATAAAAGCTGATACGAGGTGGTTAAATCTTCAACTAAATTCCATGTCGAGAACCCGTCAATTGATTTTAAGGCAGAAATTTTCCAAACCACTCCCGAGCCACAGGCAAACATTGCATTCACACTATCTCTGGATGCAGCAGTGCGGCAATACCACATCAAATCTCTATTTCCAAAAGGATCGTCTTTTGAAACGGCAGACTGCTTAATTGTTTGGACATAAGCAACCAATGAGTTTTGAAAATATCCTACTGTTGCTTCCAGTATATCGGGGTATACCAACTCGTCAGCGTCCTGAGTTAACAAAAGATTAATTTCGGGATGGTACATTTTCAAGAATTTGAGAGATTGGTTTAAGTTTCCAGCCTTTGCGTCTTTATGGGGCTTGGTATTTATTAAAAAGAGGCTTCTCTGGTATGTTTTTTGCGAATTGCTCACTTTTTTTCTCCAATATTCGGACAGCTCTTCCATAAGTTTAAGCAGTCTTGTCTTTTGGCCGATACGGTTATCGTCGTTTGAAAGAATGATTACAACTTTCCCCGGATAGGTTAAATTAAGCAGTGATTTTAGTGTTTGCCGAATTACTGAGATTGGTTCTCTTAATGTAGGTACGACGACGGCGCAGGGCGGGGGATCATCGGGCAATTTTGGCCTTTTAGTACGATATACGCCTTTCCAGTTATTAATTATAGAAATGCTTATAAAAATAAAAGAAAATATTTGGAATGCTAAAAAGGGGTAACTAATATAAAAAGCACTCGTGTTCAAATTTCTTATAAGCCAAATAAGGTAGATTGTGGTAAATAAAATGAAGCTTATTCCCGCAATGCGGTGGGAGTTATTTCTTTTGACATATCTTAAATAGTGATTATTAGTTCCCATTAAACCTTTAGTATAATTACTATTTCTACTATTTCAAGAAGGCTGGGGTGGTAGATAGTTAAAAGGTTCAAACTAACTATGATTTAGTTAGTAAAATCAACCAACTTTTTCGTTTGTCAACAAATATTAACTATGAGATTTGAGCCTTGGATTGAATTCGATTGGGAATAATTATATCTTTTGGAACGGGTATATATTTTAAATCCTTCAATCCTACCTTTCCTGCAAAAAGTTTTCGGATACTTCCGCCTTCTTCAATATATTTTTTAACTTCAAGCATTCCCTCATAATAAATTGCTTCACGGGCAAAAACTCCCGGGGAAGAGGTATCTATAAAACCCCTTTTTAATCGAAATGCTCTCTGGAAGGCTAAGTTAGGCGTGAATCCATTGTCAATAAAAAAGTTATAGACTTCTCGGAAAGAGTTATGGAGTGCAATGTAGCCTCCAAGATATTTTATTGCATGATGCTTAAGGGCGAGTTTTCCACCTTCTGCGCAATAATCTCCTAAATAAGAAGCTAGTCCTTCTTCGGTTTTTATATAAAAGGGGAGCGAATTTTGAAAAGTTTCCGTATCTTGTTTTATTGCATTTATAGCCCTAACTACGTGTCCGTCGATCTCGTGTGCTAGGGCTGAATCAAGGCTATTAAAATCCCAATTTAAATCTTCATTAATGATTATTAATTCCTTTTTATGGCGAATTTGAATATAAAAATCCGCATCCTTTTTAATTCTGACCTTCCATTTCCTTAAACCATATTTTTCTAGATAATTTTTCAGTTCACTTCTGAATTCTTTGGCGCTGAAGTTTTCCTGAGGTGAAAAAACCCCATCGGAATTAGCGTCATACTTTGCCTTCCTTATACTTTCCTGATCAAATTTACATTGGTATAACTTTTGAGAAATACGGGTAATTTTGTTTGGATCTCCAATCGATAAGAATAGTCGTAATTTCAACTTAGTTTCGCGTATTCGATCATTAAATATACGATTTTCAAGCGAACTGTCGGGATGAAGTTTGATTTTATGGAGTTTGTTTTGAGCAGATTTAAGTTCATCAGTTTCAATTGCTGGATAAACAAGTTGGGGGTTATAAAAGTTACTCTTAAAGAACCTCTTTCTTTCCACGGCTAAATTAATTGGGGAAAAGATTATAAAGGTTTTAATATCTGCTCGAATACTTTTCAAGAGTTCATCAAATTGCGAGTTCATGGTGTGCACTCCATATGATATTATATTCTGATGCTTGATATAGTAAGCACAATTGTCGATTTTATACTCCATATTGACGTCCATTTGGCGGAGATTATTACCCGCTACGGAGTTTTGACCCACGCGATTCTTTTTTTTATAATTTTTGCTGAAACTGGTTTTGTGGTGACGCCTTTTTTGCCGGGAGACAGCCTGCTTTTTGCGGCGGGTGCGTTTGCAGCACTGGGGTCTCTTAACCTTTGGCTTTTATTGGTGCTTCTCATTATTGCAGCAATCGGCGGAGATACTGTCAACTATTGGATAGGACACTTTTTCGGCAAAAAAATAATCGAGCATAAGAGAATTCCGATCAAGCCCGAACACATAGTGCAGACAGAAGAGTTCTTCAAAAAACATGGCGGAAAAACAATTATTTTAGCGCGTTTTGTACCGATTGTGAGAACTTTTGCGCCTTTTGTAGCAGGTATTGGAAAAATGCATTACGGCTATTTTATTTCCTATAATGTGTTAGGCGGAATAGCTTGGATTTTATTATTTACCCTTGCAGGCTATTTTTTCGGGAATATACCAGCAGTACAACATAATTTTACTTTGGTGATCTTCGCCATAGTAATTTTGTCAATTCTACCGATGATCTATCACTATATTCAGGACAAAAAGGCGAAGAAAAAGGCAAAAAAATCCTCTACAATTTCCAGTCCCGACTTTGAATAAGTCTTCTTTATAATTCGGCTTTTTGTTCACAGGACAAATAATGTAGAATGTAACATATGGCAAATTACGGGCTTCCGGACGAAAGGGGAAGAATAGGAGGTAGACAAGCAACTCCTAGAGAGAAAGCAAGGGCTCGCGTTGAAGGATTCACTAGAGCAGCGAGATACGATACGTATGTAAGAAGCGGCATGCCTCCTGAGAATGCTGCAACTTTGATAGGTGTAAAACTTCCAACGGGAGTGTATTTGCATCCTACAGAGATTAGGAGAATAGTGGAGCAGGGTGGTTCTTCAAAGAAAAGAATTTAGGTTTTACTCACGATATACTTAAGGATTGTAGCCACCTTGAATAAATTCCCAGTCCGACCAGGGAATCGGAGCCAGGGCATCGTAGGTAAGGCCGATATTTCGCCAGGCCGCTTCATTGAGTTCCAACTTTAACCTATTTCCCGAACCACTGTTATCTCCGATCATACAACCATAGTCTTGAAGTGCTTTGGCGATAACCAAAGCCGGGGCACTAAGTCCACGACTTGCCAGATTAACCGAGGGTTTTATACGGATGACAATGCCTTCGGGGACAATTCCTCCCTTACTGCCTTCATCTCCGGCCATTGGCCAATAGTGGTTAACCGTTTGTGTCCCTGTAGCCCACCAGAAGCAAGCAAGCCTGTGCCTAATTACTCCTGCCTGCACCTCATCCAACCTAACCGCCCGGACAGCCGTGGTAATTCCTCTGTGGCCGTAGTTATTGTTACTATTTGAACCTGATACCCGCCTATCCAACCCATTGGAATTAAGCATATAGCGGTCGATTGAACCGCTTACGTGCCAGGTATCGCTTGAACTGTTGTAGCTGGCACCGGACATCCCAACCACCTGGTTGGTTGACTGATCATAAATAGTAATTTGACCATCACTTCCAGACGCTGGGGCCGCGCCTCGGGGAATGTGAACCTGAACCGTCAAATTACCGTCCGATATCGTATACAACTTATCGCTTGGAGACGCCCAATATATAGGTTGCCCGAAACCTTGGGATGTTCCTGGCGCAGCTGTAAATCTCAAGTAATTTTGGGTATGTGAAGAATTCTGGCTATCTGCGATGTAAACTGCGCTACGCGAATCAATCGGCGCATTGATAGGCATGGGCGTATTCCAGTAGGAATCATTTGAAAATGCCCGATATGGTAGACCGTCCGGAGGCGACGTAACGGATGGTCTTGGTGTTGGACTTACGTTTGGTGGACGCGTAGGTGTTGGAGTAACTCTCCCGGTTATGGTTGGATTTGTGGGATTAATAATAATAGTTGCATTTTGGATA